>ENA-ORBV01000518-ORBV01000518.1-microbial-mat-metagenome-genome-assembly--contig:-NODE-518-length-88631-cov-34.563103_pt1 | contig 88631 bp, 71 predicted proteins | sample MGYA00237777_ERZ505514 | MGnify/ENA primary metagenome ERZ505514 (study PRJEB26160, sample SAMN06269048) | microbial mat metagenome | isolation source: Oligotrophic lake microbial mat | place...
GGATTTTCGTCGCTGCGCGAGGCTTGACCGCCAGCCCGCCCTCCGCAGAGAGACGGCGATGAAGCGGCAGGCCGAAGAGTGCGTCGATCAGAACGAACGATGATTTACAGAAAGAAACTTGCACTCCTGCTGGTCAATCGTCAATCGTCAATCGTTAATCGTCAGGTCGTCGGCTTTGCGTTCAATAAGCCTTCCCTTACAGTTTCAAAGCGATGCCTGAGCTGACTCGCGAAAAGTTCTACGATCAGGTCGTACAGATCATCCGCGGGAAGTTTCCGCTGGCGAAGCTGTCGCGCGCCGAGCAGGAATTTTCGTTGCGGATGAACGGTCATGTGGCGTCGTTGGAGAACCTTTTTCGCGCGTCGGTACTTCGGCCCGAAGACATGCAAAAACACATCGAACGGTGGGCGCTGGAGTTGCTTCGCGCCGCCGAGGGGTCGCCGGACCAGACGGCCGATTATCAAGACGTAGCGGCCCGCATCATGCCGCTGCTGGTCAGTTCCCCGCCGGAGGTGCAATCGCCGCAGGCCGCCATGGTTTACCAGCCGCTGGTATCAAATCTATCGATTGCGTATGTCATCGACAGCGACCGCGCCATGAGTTACATCCCCGCTTCGGCGTTGCAGCGGTGGGGGATTGAGGTCGATCAACTGCACGACAAAGCGGTTGAAAACCTCGTGGCGCGCAGCGAGCAGTTGCAAGCCCACGCCGCAGCCGACGAGCGGGGGAGTGTCAACCTGATCCTGTTTCAGACGATGGACGGCTACGACGCCACCCGCCTGCTGTTGCCCACGCTCCACGATCGCCTGCGCGAGCACTTGGGCAGCCCGTTCGTGGCCGGCGTGCCGAACCGCGACATCTTGCTTTGCTTTAAAAACGAAGACGAAACGCTGGAACGGCTGAAGACTCAGATCGGCGAAGATTATCGCAACATGCCCAACAGCATCAGCGAGAAACTGCTATTGGTCACCGCCGACGGGATCGCCCCATTTTTGCGCGGCCTTTAGGGTTGGCGTTTTTCAAACTTTTCCTGACCGAAGTACCGATAAATCAAGCATGCCCGCACATGGCGTGATGTTCCATCATTTTCACGATGACTTTCACGCCCGCGGCCAGGGTTCGATTAGTGCCGGCGACCTCGTTCGATTGATCAACCAGATTGGCCGCGACCGAATTCTTCCCGCCGGCGAGTGGCTCGAACGCGCTTGCCATAATACGTTGCGCGACGGCGAGATCTGCCTGACGTTTGATGACTGCCTGCTCTGCCAGTACGACGTGGCGCTTCCAGTGTTGCGCGATCTCGATCTCACCGCGTTTTTCTTTGTGTACAGTTCGGTGCTGCAGGGCAATATTGAAATGTTGGAGGTGTATCGTCATTTTCGCATGACGGGGTTCGAATCGGTCGACGCGTTCTATGACGCCTTTTTCGCCGCCGTCGGAAGCAGTTCGAGCAGCTATCGCGTGAGTCAGGCGTTGCTGCGGTTTAACCCGCGTGAATACCTGGCGCAGTTTCCCTTCTACACGTCGTCCGATCGCAAGTTTCGGTTTGTACGCGATGACGTGCTCGGCCCGGATGCCTATCACGGCGTGATGAACGAAATGCTTGCCGAGCATTATGTGGACCGCCACGCCGTCGCCCGCCGGCTATGGATGACCGCCGACCATGTGCGGCAACTGCACACCGCCGGCCATGTGATCGGCCTGCATTCGCACTCGCACCCGACGCGCCTGCAACGATTCAGCCCTCAGCAGCAGCGCGATGAATACACGGAGAACTGGAAGACCGTCCGGCAGATTACCGGCTCTCCGGCGATGGCGATGTCGCACCCGTGCAACTCATACTCTCCGTATACGTTGGCGATCCTCCGCCAACTTGGCGTGCGTGTGGGTTTCCGCGCCAACATGATGCAGTCTGAATACTGTTCGCTGGAGCACCCGCGCGAGGATCACGCAAACCTGATGGCAAAGCTTCCCACAGTGCGCCACGTTGCGGCATGAGCTTCTCCCTCGCTCGGTACCCCGGGAGAGGGGACCGGATATGCAGATAACCATCTTCACCAGCAACCAGCCGCGTCACATCGCGCTCATTGAGCGCTTGGCTACTATCGGCACGAAAGTCTTTGCCGTTCAGGAATGCAACACCCTTTTCCCCGGCGAAGTCGACGACTTTTTCAAAAAGTCGCCGGTGATGCAGGATTACTTCGCGCGCGTCCTCGCCGCCGAGAAGGCGGTGTTCGGCCTGCCGCGGTTTCTGCCGGGCAATGTCCAGGCGATGCCGATCAAAATGGGTGATCTGAATCGAGTGCCGATTGAAGCGTTGGACGAGGCAATGAGCAGTGATGTCGTAGTCGTGTTCGGTGCGACTTTCATCAAGCCGCCATTGATTGATCTGCTGGTGGCGCGCCGTGCGATTAACATCCACATGGGCGTATCGCCGTGGTACCGCGGCAGCAGCACGAATTTCTGGGCCATGTACGACCGCCGACCGGAATATGTGGGCGCGACAATTCACCTGCTTTCGCGCGGGCTGGATTCGGGCGATGTGTTCTTCCATGCATTCCCCGCACCACAGGAAGTCGATCCATTCGAATATGGCATGCTGGCGGTCAAAGCAGCACATGAAGGGTTAATCGACGCACTTCGCCGAGGCGGGTTGCAGTCGCTTGCGCCTTCGCGGCAGGACAAGTCTTTGCAGCTTCGGTACACGCGCAATGCTGATTTTACGGATGAAGTTGCAAGCGAGTATCTCGCGCGCCTCCCGTCGCCAAGAGCGATGAATGACGAGCTGAACCGAATTGATCGATCGCCGTTTCTTCGCCCCTTCACCCTGGCGTAGCGTGGTAGGCGTTTACGACAATTTGGTCTTGAATCCGGCCAGCCACTTGTTGTTTCACCGATCGCCAAGCATGCTGCGGCATCGTGGAGTATCCATCGCGATGGACAACCTGCAGCCATTTCGTGCATCAAACGATATCGCCGACGACTCATCGGCCCTGCGCGCGCGACTGGCGCTCGACGGCTACCTGTTCTTTAAGGGCCTCGGCCCGATGGAAAAATTGCTCGCCGCCCGTCGCGACGTCACCCACCTGCTTGCCGACGCCGGCTGGATTGATCGCACCGACACGATGGCCGCCAAGTGGAATGGCGCCGGGCCGTATACCGAAGGCGAACAGCCGTACATGGATGTGTATCGGAAGATCGTTCACCTGCCGTCGTTTCTGGCGGTGCCGGAGGATGACGCGTTCAAGCAGCTGATGATCCGCATCGTCGACGGCGAAGCGATGCTGCACCGCCTGCGCATCGGCCGAATCACTTTCCCCAGCAACACCGGCCAGACCACAGCGGCACACCAGGATTTTCACTACATTCGCGGAACGCCCGAGACGTATACCGTCTGGCAGCCATTGGGCGATTGTCCGATCGACCTCGGCCCGCTCACCGTTCTGGCCGGATCGCACAAGCAGGGGTTCATCGAACACCGCGAAGACAAAAGCAAAAAATATGCCTCAATGGGCCTGGAAGAAGAGCAGTTGCCCCCGGCCGGATCGTGGCTTTGCAACGCGTTTGAACTCGGCGATTTTGTGTTGTTCCATTCGCAAACTATTCACAAGGCACTGCCCAACATCACCAAAGATCGCCTGAGGTTAAGCACCGACAACCGCTACCAGCGAAAAGGGGACGTAATAAGTCCTGTGTCGCAGGGGACGCATTACAACTTGTGAAAAAAAGCCCGCGAAAGCAATGGCTTTCGTGGGCTCCGTGCAGACATTGCCGAGGTAGGGTCGTTTGGCAATGCTAGTTGGTGGAACAATCAGTTGCGTCGGCGCAGTCCGACGGCCAGGCATCCCAGGCCCAGCAATGCCGCGGTTGCCGGTTCCGGGACAGCCGCGAACGAAATCCGCAGGATGTCTGAATTGGCAGTGATCAAGCCACTGTTGAAGTTGTAGCCCGCGGCGGTGGTCAGGCCATTGAAAGTCGAAAGTCCGGCAAAATCGAAGTGGACGACTCCGTTTTCATTGACGCGCTGGGCATTGACCCCGCCGACCAGAAACGCCGCATTGGCAGGGTCTTGCGTTTCCGATCCGGCATCCCAGATGGCTCGGGCTTTCTGGCCGATGCTTCCCAGAATCAGATTTCCGCCGGCATCAAAGATCCGGTATTGGGTCGGACTATCGTTCCCTACAAAGTGGTCATTGCTTGGGACGACCATGGAACCGAAGGTGAAGAAGGGGTTGGTGGTGTCTACCATGAATGTGGCGGAGTTACTCGACCCGGGCGTAAACGGCCCGGTCGGTCCTGGGACACTTCCACGATTGGAATTCGGTTCCGCGGCCGCGAATGCGGGGAACCAGTTTGTGGCATTGCCGCCTTCAGCGACGGTGACGATCGGCGCGTCGGCAATGCTTGGAAAGCCAAGCAGCGGCGCAACCTGATTGTCGGCAAACGAATCAAAGGTTCCATTGCTGAACCCAAACCGCAGCGGCGCAAACGACACGCTGTTGGCGGGGGCAAGGTTTTCCACTGTAATCTGCACAGGCACTATCACGGCCGATGTTGACGACACAATCCCACCGACTACCGCAGCGGCCGATAACAACAACGAATAAGACTTCATACAACCTCCAGAGGCGAGCACTTCACACTCACAACTCGATTCGAGACAACGATGTCACGAAAATCGTGTAAGTCAGTGAATAACACGGCTGTAAGCGGTGTTATTCCCTTCAGTGCAGATATTTGGTGGTGAAGGTGTCAGCGCAGCCTAGCGAAGCATACGATCAGCCTGCGATGACGTTACATCCGATTGACCATGCAGCGCCGCAGGCCGATTTTCGGGCCATGGCGCTCGCCCAGTTCGATTCGATGTATCGGCTCGCGCATCACTTGACCGGCAATGCCGTCGATGCAGATGACGTCGTGCAGGAGGCTTACTTGCGCGCCCTACGCGCCGAAGAGCGATTTGAACTTGGATCAGCCGGAATTCGTCCGTGGCTGTTTCGCATTCTTGCCAATGTGTATCGGAACCGGCGGCGCGACAACGCTGTTGAGCAGGCGGTGCTGGCCAATATTCATGATGAGATGGTAGAACAGCCTTCAGACACCGGCGCTTCAATTGTTCCGTTCGGCGAGATGAATTGGGAGCACGTCGACGGCGCGATCGGGCAAGCAGTGCGTTCACTGCCAGACGGGCTGCGCCAGTGTTTCCTGCTTTTTGCGATGGAAGACATGAAGTACAGGGAGATTGCACATGTTCTTGAAATCCCGATCGGCACGGTTATGAGCCGGCTGTCCCGTGCCAGAAGGCAGTTGTTGAAGCAACTTGCTGTGGCGCAGCCTGCCGGCTTGGGCGCAACTCGGAATCGAGGCGTGCAGCCATGAAAAACCCTGTCAGTCGTCAGGAACTGATCGCTTTTGCCGATGGCGAACTTTCAGGTTCTCGCGCACGGGAAATCCGGACGTTTCTCGCCGGCGAGCCCCTGTTGCGCGCTGAGGTACAGCAGTTGCGCGAACTGCGAGCCCGCGCCGCCGAGGCGTTGCGAACGGCGCCTTCGAATCCGCAACTTCGACGGCGGATCGAAGCGATGTTCGATCAAGCCGAAACCACCGGGCAGATTTCATCCCGGCCACTGTTCACAATTAGGCGCTTGGCAGTGGCAGCGGTGGTGCTGATCTCCATCGCAGCGGGACTGATGTTCTGGCTCAGGCAGTCCCGTGAAGTCACCGAGCCCATGATGGCCAAGAAACCCATGGGCGAACTGCCGACTCCGGTTTCCGGCGATGATAACTTGCTTCCCGAGCCGGGATCCAAGGGTGTCACCAGAAATGTCGTCCTCGCGGCGACTCGAAAGCACCTCATCTGCGAGAGAATGGCCGACCATTTTTATGACCGCAGGTTTCCACGGGAAATTGCCAACGTTCCCAAGGTTGCTGCGGTCTATTTGGGGGCCGATGTGGCCACGCCGGACCTGTCGTCCATCGGACTGGAGTTTTCCGGCGCCGGAGGATGCAGTTTCCCCGGCGGCAAGACATTGCATGTACTCTATCGTTCGAAAACGCTCTCGACCCGCTGCGTAAGCCTGTTCGTTCAGCCATTTGAACATCAGGTGAGTTTCGATGCCGGTGCGCTAGTGGTTCTGGCCGGTCCGACGGCGGCGCACCCGATGCTTTCCTGGCGTAGCGACCGCTTGGTTTACTTCCTGATCGGCGACGACTTTGCCGAAACCCGCGGCGCTGCCGAATTTTTCGGCCAGAGGCTTGGGGGTTGAATCCATTCGGTCCGGCACGTACAACCGCTCCACATGCGGAGGCTCTACTTAAGCAGTTGTGAACCCGGCGATTCGCTTGATGACGTTTACGTGCTGGCCAACAAGCAGCTTTCGGCCACCGCCTCGGGCAAGCACTTCATCAAGGCGTTCATCTCCGATCGCACTGCGCAGCTGACGGCGCGCATGTGGAATGCCACGCGGGAAATCTTCAATTACCTGCCCGACAACGGCTTTGTAAAGGTGCGCGCGCGGGTTGAAAACTACCAGAACAACCTGCAGGTGATCATCGAATCGGTCGGCCCGGCGATGGATGGTTCGTACGACATTGCCGATCTGCTGCCGACGACACCCAAAGACGTGGCGCAGATGCTTGCCAAAGTGGATGAGCTTCTGGGCAGCGTGCAAAACCGCCATCTCGCCGCCATTGTTCAGGCGTTTCTTGATGACAAAGACCTGATGGCCAACTTCGCCCGCGCGCCGGCGGCGATGAGTTTTCATCATGCTTACATCGGCGGGCTGCTCGAGCACACGCTCAACGCGATGGAAGTGGCCGATGCCGTCATCAAATTCTATCCGGGCCTGAATCGTGATCTCGTGTTGGCCGGCGTGTTCCTGCACGACATCGCCAAAACCTGGGAACTCAACTACCAAACCGCTTTCGGCTACAGCGACGGCGGGCAACTGGTGGGTCACATCGTAAAGAGCGCGATGTGGGTCGAAGAAAAATCCAAGGCCGCCGAGCTTTCGCTGGGTGAAAAAATTCCTCGCAACGTGATCGATGTTCTCCAGCACATTATTCTTGCTCATCATGGCGAGTACGAATTTGGTTCACCCCGGCTGCCCAGCACCCCCGAGGCGATCGCCGTCCACATGATCGAGAACATGGACGCCAAGCTCATGATGAGCCTCACGGCCACCAGAGGCGAAGGTGTATCCGACGGTAGTTGGACGGAATACCAGAAGGCGTTCAACGGCAAGTTGTATCGCCCAGACGTAGCGCCTGCCGACGCGCCGCTGACTGAAGAAATCATGCCTGAACCTGCCGTGCTAATCGCGCACCCCGGCGGGTCAGAGCGCAGCACCGCCCCGGCTCCGACAATGTCAAAGCCGCAACCCATCGCAGAACCGGCAAAGGCGCAGCTCAGCAACCCGTTGTTCGCGTCCAACGCGCCCCGAAACAAGTAGACCGTCTTGCAACGTCGACAAACACAAGACGGGGCGCGACCGATCTGGCTTTCAGGCCATTTCGTGCGAGAGCGGACGACGTCGTTTCCGCGCAGCGCGCACGACGACTTCGCACAACTTGAGCTAAGGCTCAAACCGTGGCACCCGACGCGGCACCCGACAAATGATTTCATCTGGTGGTCGATACGCACTCGGCCGCCGCGTCGGAAATGAGTTGCGCGGCTCGCTTCATCGCTTCCTCCGTTGATGACACGCGCGACCGCAAACTCTGCACCGATGTAAACGGATGAATTGCGTCGGCGGCAATGGAGCCGCAGATCGCGCTGCACGGCACACTCACCTCGCGACAAATATCGGCGACCCCGCCGGGGACCTTTCCGCCGCCGCTGGTGGTGTCGAAGCGACCTTCGCCGGTGATGCATAAGTCGGCACCGCGAAGGCGGTTACGAAGGTTCGTTGCGGTGATGACCAACTCTGAGCCGGGGCGCATGGTCGCGCCGAAAAACGCCATCATGCCGAACCCCAATCCACCCGCGGCGCCGGCGCCAGGTCGTTCGGCGATTTCATCCATGCCGCACCGCCGCGCAAGTTGCGCGAGCCAGAGATCGAACTGTTCGATCTGCTCGTCGGTTGCCCCTTTCTGTTTACCAAAGACGCGCGCTGCGCCGCGCGGGCCGTAGAGCGGGTTGGTGACGTCGCAGGCGACGGTGATATCGACCCCCGCGAGTTTATCGCCGCGGTGGGATTTGATTCTCACCACGCGTGGTAAATCGCGGCCACAGAGGGGTTCGGTGAGGCTGGTGGGTTCGCCGCCGTCCAGCAGCACGGGCAAGCCGACGGCGTGGCAGCAGCCGATTCCACCGTCGATCGTCGCGCTTCCGCCGATGCCCAGGATGATCATCGTGCAACCTTCTTCGACCGCCGCCAGCAACAGTTCACCGGTGCCGAAGGTGGTGGTGGCTTCCGGGTTAAGTTCGTCGGGCTTGAGCAGTTCGATGCCTGATGCGCTACTCATTTCAAGGATGGCGGTTCGATCGGTAAGGATGCCGAATATCGCATTCACTTTCATCTCGGGCAGCGGCCCCGTGACGCGTCGCGTGACAAGTCGTCCACCGCACGCGCGGATCATCGTGGAAACGAATCCCTCGCCGCCGTCGGACATGGGGCAGAGATCGATGACCGCATCCGGCCGCGCGCGCCGAACGCCGACGGCCATTGCATCCGCCACTCGCTCGGCGGTGAGGCAGCCTTTGAACTTGTCGGGAGCGATGACGACTTTCATGCATGGTTCCCTCGCCCGGTACGCCGGGAGAGGGGGTTAGAGATTCACAAACACAGACCCCACCGCATTCTGTCGAACGATGCCGAAGCGAACTCGGCCGGTTTCCGGGAGCACGTTCATGAGGCCCGCGAAATCCTGGTCGCCGCGGACGATGTATCGGCCGATTTGCACGATCACGTCGCCCGGCTGCACGCCCGCCTTCGCCGCCGGTGAACGCGTGCTGACTTCCATCACCAGCATGCCGGATTCGACCGGGATGCCGAACTTCTGAGCCATGGCCGGCGAGAGGGCCTCCACCTTTAGCCCGAGCCGATCGCGCGCCACGGCCAGACTTTCCGGCAGCGGGAGATCTTTGGCGGTAACGGTTTCAGTTTTGCCGTCGGCAAGCTCAATGCTCACCTCGTCGCCGTTCTTGAGTTTAAGCAGTTGAACGTAAGCATCGAGAATATCGCCGATGACGCGGCCGTTTACTTTTTTCACGGGTTGGCCGTCAAACGTCACCTCCGATGTCACTCCCGCGGGCGCCTTGAGCGTGCGGCGTTCGCGCAGTTGAAGCGGCAGATCGAGCTTGGCGGTCTGCTTGGGCGAAAGCAGTTCAGGAATCAGATCGCGCAGCGTGTTCACCTGAATCGCAAACCCTATGTTCTGTGCGTCGCCGCGAATGGCGGTGTTGATGCCGATGACTTGCCCGTACGCATTCAGAAGCGGGCCGCCGGAGTTGCCGGGATTGATGGCAGCATCGGTCTGCAACACATCTTTGAGCGAAGTCTGTGCGTTGATGGGCAGCTCGCGGTGCAGTGCGCTGACGATGCCGGTGCTCACGCTGTGCGAGTAACCCAGTGGGTTGCCCACGGCGATGACCGGTTCGCCGATCATGAGATCGCTGCTGTCTCCCAGCGGCAGCGTGGGGAAGGGGCCTTTGTCCTGAATTTTCAGCACGGCCAGATCGGCGTCGGCATCCGAACTGATCACCTCCGCGGGGAGCTTGCGGCCGTCGGAAAGCTCGACTGTGACAGTTCGTGCGCGGTCGATGACGTGATGGTTGGTGATGACGTAGCCGTCGCCGTGCGCAATAAACCCGCTGCCCAGCGATCCGGCGTCGCGTTCGATAATCTGCCCCGGGCCGAACTGCTCAAAAAAGGAATCGCCGCCGAATGCGCTGACGCGCTGGCGGACGCGCTTGGTGGCCGAGATGTTAACCACAGCATCTTTACTCTTCTGAGCCACATCCACCGCGACCGTCCTGCGCAGATTGATCCCCTCCGGCGCCTCGGCGAGCACGGCGGTCGAGGCGATGCCAAGCGCAATCAGCAAATTTCTGGCTTTTAACACGTGTTTCATTCTCTAAGCATATCCACGAAACGGCGGAAAGTTTGGAGCCGCAGATTAACGCAGATTGACGCCGATAATTCAGAGTGGTTGATCCGCAGATTAACGCTGATACTTCGAAGGTCCGTTCATAACAGCAGAAGGGTTGCCAACGCGTGCCGCAACCACCTCTTTAATCTGCGTTAATCTGCGTTAATCTGCGGCTACAACCTCTTTCGTACGGGATGGAGTGAACGACGATGAAGCCAATCAACATCTGTCTGGTCGGTCAGAAATTCATGGGCCGCACGCACAGCAACGCATACCTGAAAGTGAATAAGTTCTTCGATCTGCCGCTCGCCCCGGTTATGCACACGATCTGCGGGCGCAACAAGGCCGAGCTGGAGGAATTCAAAACGCGCTGGGGCTGGCAGAACGCGACGACCGATTGGAAGACCGCCGTCGCGAATCCTGAAATTGGTTTGGTCGATATCGGCACGCCGAACAATCTTCACAAAGAGATGGCGATTGCCGCGCTCGAAGCGGGTAAGCACGTCGCGTGCGAGAAGCCGCTGGCCGGCACGCTCGCCGATGCCCGCGAAATGCTGACGGCGGCGAAGAAGGCGAAAAAGTGTCAGACCTTCGTCTGGTACAACTACCGCCGCACGCCGGCGGTGGCGCTGGCGCATCAGTTTGCAAAAGCCGGCAAGCTCGGGCGGATCAATCACGTGCGCGCCGTCTATCTACAGGATTGGGCCGGGCCGGACGTTCCGCTCATCTGGCGGTTTCAGAAAAAAGTCGCCGGCTCCGGCTCGCTGGGCGATTTGGGGGCACACAGCATTGATATGGCCCGCTTCATCACCGGCGACGAGATTACCGAAGTCACCGGCGCAATCGCCGAGACGTTCATCAAAGAGCGCGCCATCGTCGAGCAGGGAAGCACAGGCGGCATCGCCGGCGGCAGCCGCGGGACGGGCAAGAAGGGCAAGAGCGACGTGGACGACGCCGTGCTATTCCTGGCGCGCTTCAAGCAGGGTGCGGTCGCCAGCTTCGAAGCGACGCGGCTCGCCGCGGGCAACCAGAACAAAAACGGAATCGAAATCAACGGCGACAAAGGGAGCATCCGATTCAATTTCGAAGACATGAACTACCTCGACTTTTACGATGCCACGCTCGACCGTAAGCAGCAGGGCTGGACCAAAATCATGGTCACCCACGCCGGCGATCACCCCTACGCCGCCAACTGGTGGCCCGATGCCCACATCATTGGCTACGAACACGGGTTCATTAACCAGACTGCTGATATGCTGAACATGCTCGCCGGCAAACCACCGGTGGTGCCGATGCCGGATTTCGCCGATGCATACGAAACGCAGCGGGTCGTCGAAGCGGTGCTCGTCAGCGCGGCGGAGCGGCGGGCGGTTCGTGTCTCAGAAATGAAGTAAACCACCAAGGCTCCAAGGCACGGAGAAGAGAAATACGTACCAAAAGGATCGGCCGTGAACTCCTCTGCTTGGTGCCTTTGAGCCTTGGTGGTAAATACGAAATGCAATGGCGTGGACTTCCCTCTGCGATCTTCAAGACCTCACCCCCGACCAGGGCAAATACGTCGAAATCGACGGCTTTCAGTTGGCGGTGTTTCTGCATGATGAAAAGGTCTACGTGCTTGACAACCTCTGCCCCCACGCGGGGGGAAGCATGGCGGGGGGTTGGGTGGAGGACGGGTGCGCGGTGTGCCCGTGGCACGCGTGGGCGTTCAAGCTGGAAACCGGCGAACTTCACGACGAAGGCGCCTTCGGCGGCGGGGCGATGCTGCGGACGTATCCGACGCGTCTCTACAAACGCGACGGTCTGCCTGATCTGGTGCAAGCAGAATTGCCGATGCCGTGAGCAGATTCATGTTGCACAATCCACATTCCGATAGCTATAGTTATAGCTATGAAAACCCTGCAGATCACGATGCCGGCTGAATTGGTGCGATCGCTGGAGAAGAGCGCGCGCGATGAGAAGATGTCGCGGTCTGGGTTCATTCGCGACCTCATTCAGAAAGACCTGAAACGCAGGCGGAGGGAAGAACTTGAGCGGCAGGACGAAGAAGGATATCGGAAATTTCCAGTTCGGCCGGGCGAGTTCCACGCGTCGACCAAAGCCGCCTGCCAAGACGATGACTGGGACGTCTGGGAGAAACTATGGAAAGAATCGAACGCGGCGAGGTCCGCTGGTGCCGGTTCGAACGGCCGAACAAAACGCGTCCGGTCGTCGTCCTCACGCGGAACGGCGCGATCCGCGCCCGTCACGAAGTAGTCGTCGCCGAGATTACGACTTCGATCCGAAACCTTTCCACCGAGGTGCTGCTAACTCCCGCCGACGGCATGCCGAATCGGAGTGTCATCAACCTGGACTATTTGCATTCCGTCCAAAAGCGATCGATCGGCGGCTTAATTGCAGTTCTTGGCGAAGAAAAGTTGGCACTGGTTCGGGTTGCGTTATTAAACGCGCTGGGGTTTGATGATTAGGCCAAATGGCCTAAAAGATCGACCGCATCGGACTCTCGAGCCGCAATCACAATGTTTTCTGCCGGTGGGGCCGGAGAAAATCGATCTGAACGTACTCCGAACATCGGTTCGGTCGATAGTAACCGAGCATGGTCGTTCCCCAGATCAGCATCATCGTCCCGGCGCTCAATGAAGCCGCTAATTTGCGCGCGCTGACGCAGCGCATCGCAGCGGCCATGGCCGGCCGGCGGTATGAGATTTTGATCATCGATGACAACAGCAAAGACGCCACGCCGACGGTGTGTGCCGAACTGGCAAGCGATTTTCCGCTGGAGTTGGTCGTTCGCACGAAACCGATCAATGGTTTGGGCGGGGCGGTATTGCACGGGTTCTCGGTGGCGCGCGGCGATATTCTTGTGGTGATGGATGCCGACCTGCAGCATCCGCCGGAGAAGCTGCCGGAACTCATCGCGCCGATTGAGTCTGGCGAAGCCGAGTTCGTGCTGGGAAGTCGTCATGTGCCCGGCGGCAGCACCGGCGAAACATGGGGCGCGTTCCGCAAGCTCAATAGTTCGGTCGCAACCATGTTGGCTCGGCCGTTCAGTGGTAATGCTCAAGACCCGATGAGCGGTTTTTTTGCGCTCCGCCGGGAAACATTTAAGCGGGCCGAGCGATTGATGCCGCTGGGATACAAAATCGGCCTCGAACTCATATGTAAGTGCCGCGTTCAAAAGGTGACGGAAATCCCCATCCACTTCGCCGAGCGCACCGCCGGCGAGAGTAAGCTGAGTTTGCGCGAACAATTTCGATATTTAGAGCACCTCAGTCGTTTGTACGATTTCTGCTATCCACGGCTTTCGCCGATCGCCAAATTTCTGATCGTCGTCTTGCTGGGCTGGTCGGTGGGGCTGGCCATTTTCCTGTTGACGCTGCATCAGGGCGTGAAGACTGCGTGGTCGCCGATCGTTGCCTACGTCGGGTTCATCGTCGTCACGGCAATTTTCCACCGCCGCTACATCAAGGCGCAACGCGAATTCCTGTTGACCAAATCGCCGTGGGGCGAATTTGCACTGCTGTGTCTCGCCGAATGGCTCGCCTGCGCCGCCGCGGGTATCTGGATGGCCGAGCGGGTACCGGGGCATTCCCCGACGGAAATGTTCGTTGTCCCCTTCGCCGTCGGCACCGTTGTCCGGTACGTCCTGCGAAAAGAACTGATGCACGACATCCGCGGGCTGCGGCGGGAGATGCGGGCGGAAGAAGTGGGGTAGCGTGATTTCATACGCTAAAATTCGGAATCGCTTGGAAAGCGATGACAGACAGGAATGTCTGCCCCACCGGTTCGACATTCGAGCTTCGTCATTGATTCGGGATTCTGATTTCGCCACTCGGATTTGCTGCCCCTTCGTGCCTTGGTGTCTTGGTGGTAAATTGCAGCCATGCAGGATTTCGAAAAGCTCGGCGTGTTCTACCTCGGGCGTGAATATGATCTGAGCGCTCGCAAGCAGCGCGACAACCTTTTACTTTATGAAAGCAAAGACCTCGTCACGCACGCCGTGTGCGTCGGAATGACCGGCAGCGGCAAGACCGGGCTTTGCCTCGGCCTGCTTGAAGAAGCCGCTATTGACGGCGTGCCGGCGATCATCATCGACCCCAAAGGCGACTTACCCAATCTGCTGCTCACTTTTCCAAACTTGCAGCCCGCCGACTTTCGGCCGTGGATCAATGAAGACGAAGCGCGACGGCAGAACGTCACGCCCGATGAATTCGCCGCCAAACAGGCCGAATTATGGAAAAACGGCCTGGCAAAGTGGGGCCAGGACGGCGCGCGGATCAAGCGATTGAAAGACGCCGCCGAGTTTGTCGTTTACACGCCCGGTTCGTCGGCGGGGCTGCCGATTTCCATTCTCAAATCGTTCGCCAAGCCCGATCAGGCAATTATGGAAGACGGCGAAATGCTCCGCGAGCGCATCGCCATCACCGCCACGAGTCTGCTCGGCCTGCTGGGCATTGATGCCGACCCGATTCAATCGCGCGAGCATATCCTGCTGAGCACTCTCTTTGGCGTGGCGTGGAATGCGGGGAAGGATATGGACTTGGCGGCGCTGGTCGGCCAGATTCAGCAGCCGCCGGTGCAGAAAATCGGCGTGATGGATCTGGAGTCGTTCTATCCATCCAAAGACCGTTTCGGTCTGGCCATGCGGCTGAACAACCTGTTGGCCGCGCCGGGGTTTGGGGCTTGGATGGAAGGCGAAGCGCTCGACATCCAATCGATCCTGTACGGCAAGAACGGCAGGCCGCGCATCGCGGTTTTCTCCATTGCGCATCTGGGCGACGCGGAACGAATGTTTTTTGTTTCGCTATTGCTGAATCAAATGCTCGGCTGGGTGCGCGGGCAAAGCGGCACGACAAGCCTTCGCGCCATCCTCTACATGGATGAAATCTTTGGATACTTCCCGCCGGTGGCAAACCCACCGTCGAAACAGCCGTTGTTGACGATGCTCAAGCAGGCCCGCGCGTTCGGGCTGGGCGTGGTGCTGGCGACGCAGAACCCGGTCGATCTGGATTACAAGGGTTTGGCCAACTGCGGCACCTGGTTCATCGGTCGCCTACAGACCGATCGCGACAAACAGCGCGTGCTCGACGGACTGGAAGGCGCCGCCGCCGGCGCATCGGCAAAGTTTGATCGCGGCAAGATGGAACAAACGCTCGCCGGGCTGGGCAGCCGTGTTTTCCTGATGAACAATGTGCATGATGACGCGCCGGTGACATTCGAAACCCGCTGGTGCATGAGCTACCTGCGCGGCCCGATGACCCGGCAACAAATCAAGCAATTGATGGACCCGTTGCGCGTCGCGCAAGCCCCCTTGCCCGCGCCCCACGCCGGGTCAGAGCGCAGCGCCGCCCCGGCTGCATCTGCCGCAAATCAACAAGCAACGAAATCTTCCGAGGAACTTCGACCCGTCTTGCCCCCCGATGTGCCGCAGTTTTTCCTGCCCCTTCGTCAGCTTCAACCCGACGATGCCAAGCTGGTCTATCGCCCGATGCTGCTCGGCACCGCTAAGGTATTTTTCGCCAACACTAAAGCGGGCATTACCGTCGACACGTCGGTCGCGGCAATCACGTCATTGAACGATAGTGCCGTCGTCGCCGATTTTGCCGATGCCCAGACGATCGAGCTCACCGAAGCCGACTTGGAGAGAACCCCCGTCGATGGTGCCGCCTTCAGCGCCGTTCCTTCTGAAGCCGCCAAAGCCAAAAGCTATGCGGTATGGAAGAAGACTTTCTCAGATTGGCTGTATCGCACGCAGCAACTCGAAGTATTTTCGTGTCCGGGGTTGAAGCTGACAAGCAAGGGCGGCGAGAACAAGCGGGATTTTCAAGCCCGCTTGCAACAGGCCGCCCGCGAGCTGCGCGATGATTTCGCCGACAAGCTGCGGACGAAGTTCGCCGCAAAGTATGCCACGCTCAACGAACGCATCCGCAGGGCCGAGCAGGCGGTGGAACGCGAGAAGGCTCAGGCGCAATCGAGCACTTTCGGAACGATGCTGTCGGTCGGCACGTCGATTCTGGGGGCGTTTCTCGGTCGCAAGAAGATCAGCGCGACGAACCTGGGCCGAGCAGGTTCGGCGGCGAAAAGCGTCGGTCGCACTTATGAGCAGAAGCAGGATGTGAACCGGGCGGAAGAGAATGTGGAAGCCGCGCAGGCGGAGCTTGCAAGGATTGAAGAAGATTTCAACGCCGAAACCGCCCGCCATTCTGCCGAATTAGAGGAAATCACCCGCGAAGTCGAACCCATCGCTATAAAACCCAAAAAGACCGATATCACCCTGCGGGTACTGGGTTTAGCATGGCTTCCGCATTGGGAAACCCCCGGCGGCACGTCGACGGCGGCGTGGAAATGAAGGCGTCAACCGACGGTATGAAAATCTGCTCTTGGCATGCGCCGAATAATCCGCATAATGGCCCATTCGACATTGCAAGCCGGTGGAACTGGTAACGCCGGCGGAAGACGAGGAACATCGCTTATGGGTCCGACCATTTCCGCTCTGGTCAACCTTTTCAACGCCGATCAAACCCTGCGCGAGGTGCAAGCTCGCCTGGAGGCTGCAAGCAAGAACGTCCGCATTCAGGAACGCCGCGTTCATGATCTGCAAGATCGTCAAAAAGCCGGCTTGGCACAGATCAAATCGCTTACGGCCAAGAGCATGGCGATGGACGTCGACCTGCGCGGCCGCGATGCGAGGATTGAAAAGCTTCGCTCCCAGCAACAAGGCGCGAAAAACAACAAAGAGTATCAGGCGTTCTTAGTCGAAATCAGCACCGGCAAAGTCGATCGCGCCAAGGTGGAAGAAGATGCGCTGAAACTGGTGACGCAGATCGAAGGCCAGAACAAAGAGCTTGAAACCATCGTCGCCCAGATGGGAGTCGAGCAGACCAAGCTGACTGAAATGAAGGGTTCGATCAGCGAAACGCTGGCCGGCCTGAACGCCGAAATTGACACAGTCCGCCCGGCGCGCGACGGCGCCGCGGAAGTTATTGGCAAGCTGTCGGAAAAGGCGCTGAAGGTCTACGAGCGTCTGGCCGAGCGCTACGACGGGGAAGCCGTCGCCCCCATCGGTCAACCCGACCCCCGCCAGGAAGCCTATAGCTGCATGGCGTGTCACCTTGAGCTTGTCACTGATATTTATAACAAGCTCAAGACGAAGGACGAACTGGTCTTCTGCCCCAACTGCGGCCGAATTCTGTATGCGCCGGTTGAAATGAATTATGCCCAGGCCGTTAAAGCAAAAGCCCCGGGCCAGCGCGCCGCCGCCACCAAAAAATCGGCCGGGCTGCGGCAGCCGGGCAAGCCGTTCGATCCGGTCAAGGCCGAGCTAGACAAACTGCTACGTAAAGCGTCGCAGGAATCGACCAAGAACGCCGTCGCCGCCGGAAACAATGCGGTGGAGTTTGAAGTCTTCATCGAAAGCAGATTTTTCGGAATTTACAAGGGCCAGCACATCGACAACTTCCGACGCACGGCGCGCTATTGCCTGCACGAGTCCGGCGTGATCAAGCAGATGGACGTGTACGAAAAAGGCCAAAGCCCCACGTCAACGCCAACGCCACCGGTATCCGCTCCGGCCCCTGCAACTTTGGCAGCGGGCGATGACGGCGAGCCGCCCGCGGTTAATGCGGTTGTGGATGCTGTCGTTGATGCCGATGCGTCGCCCGCCGAATCGTCGGCGCACGAATCGTCGGCGCACGAATCGTCGGCGCACGAGGCGGCCCTTCCCGATTCGACCTCACCGGATTCAACCGAGGCCGACGCAACATCCGCCGACCGCACACCCGTCGATGACGACGCAGCCGTTTCGCAGTCGTAGAATGCATTCAAACCCACGGCGCTCGAACCTGTCATCCCGAACGGTGCTCCGAAGCGAACTCCTTTTCGGGATGCCTCCTTCGCCAAGCGATTTCGCCGAACGATGCGACGAACGATCGCTATTCAATCAACCGACCACTTCCGCCGAAATCGAATCCAGCGCGTCCACGTCCGCCGTATCGGTCCCCGCGCCGCCGACGACCATGTCGGCGAAGCTGTCGGCGTTGAAGAGGCGGTCGTTGCCCGCGCCACCGTCGAGGCTGTCGGCGCTTCGGCCGCCGCTAAGCGTGTCGTTGCCGCTTTCGCCGAACAGCGTGTCATTGCCATTCTCGCCGGCCAGCGAATCGTTGCCGTTCCCGCCGCGCAACATGTCATTGCTGCCGCCGCCGGTGATGGTGTCATTGCCGCCGTAGCCGCGCAGTTCGTTGGATAGCGCGTTGCCGGCGATCACATCATTCCCCGCACCTCCGAGCAGGCCTTCAATGTCGCCGGCGATCAGATCAAACTCGGTGCCGATGTTCCCATGTTGCTGCAGATCATCCGGCGCGAGCAGCACCGTGTTGGTGCGGCGCGTGTAGTCGGCAAAATCGTAGCCGTCGCCGCCGCGGAGGATGTCCGAATCGTCTAAGTCTTCCCCGCCCGAGAGCGTGTCGTTGCCGCTGCCGCCGTCGAGGCTGTCGTTCCCCCCGGCAAAATCGTTGGTCACATCATCGCCGATGAGCTGATCGTTCCCGCCGACCCCGCGCAGCGTGTCATTCCCGCCCAGGCCCACCAGCGTCTGCCCCGCGCCGCTGCCGCTGATCTCATCGTTGTTGGCGGTGCCGATGACCGTTTCAAGGTCCGACCGCATATCGTCGTTTTCGTTGATGAAGCCGTCGTTGGCCACGTCGTCAATCGTCACAATTACTCCGCCGGGCAGCGAGCGGTTTTCGTAGGTGCCCACGTCGCTCCCCACGCCGCCGCTCAGCGTGTCGGCGCCGATGTTGCCGAACGCGGCGCCGGAGCGGCTGTCGATGTAATCTCCTTCGAGCGTATCGTTCCCCTTCCCGCCGGAAACAAAATCGGCCGCGCTCCCGCCGGTGACTGAATCGTTCCCCGCGTTGCCCAGCAGCGTGTCATTCCCATCGCCGCCGTAAAGCAGTTCGTTGCCCGGTCCGCCGTTGATGCTGTCGGCACCGTCGTCGCCGAAAATTTCCAGCCGAAGCGCCGTGGCGGTGAGCACGGTCACGGTATCGTTGCCATCGCCCAGCCGCACCACCAGCCCGTTAAGCTCATCGGTGTTGTTCTGAAACCCGCTGAACCGCTGAAACTCTTCGCGCGTCACGACGATGTTCAACCCGTTCAGCACGAACGTATAAAATTCTCCCGATTGCGAAATCGTCAGCGTATCGTTGCCGCTGGTGCCATCAAACACCGCGTAGTAGCCGTTGAGATTCTGCGCGTTGATGATCGATTGATCCTGCTCGACGCTGGTGATCGAGTCGTCATCGCCGCCGGAAATCTGCGACCGATCGGTGCCCGCGCCGCCGTTGATGGTGTCGGCCTCACCGTCGAACGCGCTGATAAAATCGTCGCCGGCATCGCCAAAGATCGAATCGGTCCCGCCGTTGCCGACGATGTAATCCACGCCCGCGCCGCCGCGCAGGGTATCGTTGCCGTCTTCGGTGGTGTCGGCGTCGTTGTCATCGCCGTAGATCGCATCGCCCCCGCCGCCGCCGGTGACGCTGTCGTTGCCGTCGTCGCCGAAGAGGGTATCCGCGCCGGTGGCATTGTCGTCGGCATCGCCGGTGATGATGTCATTGCTGCTCCCCCCGCGCACAAAATCATCCCCCGCGCCGCCGGCGAATGTGTCCTTGCCTCGCCCGCCGAAGAGTTGATCGTTCCCCTCGCCCCCGCCGAGCGAATCATTCCCGCCGCCGCCGCGCAGGGTGTCATTCCCTTTGCCGCCGCTGAGTGTTGTGGGTGCAGTGATGGATGCGTCGATGGTCACAGCGTCATTCCCCGCGCCGGTGTCGACGGAGATGGAGGTGATGCCGGCGTAACTCTTGCTCTTGTTCGCTGCGATGGTGGACGAGCCGTTTACGCTGACGCTCGCGGCCCCGAGGTTGCTGATGCGCGTCAGCCCGCCCACCAGCGCAATGACGATGACATCATTCTGCGTGGTGCCGGATAAGCTGATGGCGGAAAGAAGCTTGCGCGTTTCGAGTCGTTCAATCATCTGCGGCGGCATGATAACAGTGCGCAAGCGGTGGGGCGATGGGGCCATGAAGCCGCCGCAACACCGCCTCGCCCGGTATCCGGGGTGAGGGCTCCCAAGGTGAACCTAAACCGTATGTAACGACAGTCGCCCGTCCCCGCCCGAAATTGCTCTTGCGCCGCCGCTACACAAACGCCTCAATCCCATCCACCAAATCGCGGGCCGTGGAAGAATTATCCCGCCGGGCGCGGTCGAAGCCGGTGCCGCCGAAGAGGGTGTCGATGAGGCCGTCGCGGGCGTAGAGGATGTCGTTGCCGGCCTGGCCGTCGAGCAGGTCGCGGCCGCCGCCGCCGTCGATGGTGTCGTTGCCGCTGCCGCCGAAGAGGCGGTCGTCGCCGCTCCCGCCGTGGAGGTTGTCGTGGCCGGAGTTGCCTTGAATGGTGTCGTTGCCGCCTTCGCCGAGGAGTTGGTCGTTCCCTCCGTCGCCGTACAAGCGATCCGCACCGCCGTTGCCGACCAGAATATCCCTGCTGGCACCGCCGCGCAGGGTGTCGTTTTCGCCACCGCCGGCGATGCGGTCGAAGCCGTCTTCGCCCATCAGCGAGTCTCGGCCCGGTGAGCCGATGATGGTGTCATTGCCGCCGCCGGCCCAAATGGTTACCGATTGCTCGCCGTCGCCGACATAGAAGTCGGCGCAAATGAAGAGTTGGGCGGCTCCGGATTCATCTCGCACGCGGCGCGGGCTAGTCAGTCCTATGTTTTCGACCACCTCAATATTGTGGTTCGGCAGTATGGTATAAGTGACTTCATCGGGGAATTGGTCAACATCGATTGTATCACGCCCCGGGCCGGCATCGAATTCCGTTAGATCCGCTCCGGCGACAATCTTATCATCACCCCCCAAGCCCTCGATTCGCCAATCAAACCCGTTGGCGACTGGCATTGCGAACACGTCATCATATGGCGTCCCGCGAATCAAAACTACATCGCTCAAGATGTCCTGTTCATCATCCCCTACAAACACGGTGGGCGGCAAGCCACCAGGTTCATTTGTAATTCCGGCATCAAACCGAATCGGAACGTCGCGGTCGGAATAGTCAACTATCCCAAATTGATCAAATACATCGTTACCCGGACCGCCGTTGCGATATTCGGCGGTCCCTAGAAAATCGTCACCATTTCCGCCATACAGGGATATGGGCGCTTCCGCAGGGATGCCTTGCACCTGGTCATCCCCATCGCCACCGTGGACGACAACTTGGGATATGTCCGCGGAGACAAACCGCGACAGTTCCCCGTTAAAATGCACGATGACATCCGGGCCGTCCACTTGGCCGAAGATTACATCGTCGCCTCCTGTTCCAACGATCGATAGCGTACCGTCGTCAAGCAGTTCGACTGACCCAGCTGCGGCAAGCAGGGTACGCATTGGCAACGGCTCCCAAAAAAACGGACAAGCGCGTACATTCTCATGGACGAATTTCATTTTGGGGCGTTCGGGACAGTCACCGTTTTTGATAGCGACCGAAAAAGGTGTCACGAACTTCATAAAGACTTTTCCATTCGACAGCGGCATGACGCATTCACGGCGTGGCCGGTTGTTTCGTCCTGCTCGGTCCGGCTTGAGGTCGAGCGGCGTGGACGGGCCGCGGGCGAATCGGTTGGGTTGCGCCGGTGGCGATTGGGTTTCATGGCACCCCCTTTTGGGGGGCGGCTGAGCGACTGCATACGTCCTGACATGGTATCACGTTCGAAACTTTGGTGGGTTGATCGGGAAATTACTTGGCGTAGTGGGGAGGCATCGGTCCGGCGAGATCGGTCGGGGCGATATCGGGGGTTTGGGTGGGCGAGTCTGGGTTGGTCGAGTGGGATCTGGCCATTCGAGCCGACGCGGCGCTTAGGCTCTGCAGCGGCGTGGGGTTTGATGGGTGGTTCTTAACAGTATGTTAGGGTGGGGTGCGCGGCAGTTGGTCGCGAGGTCGGTTGTAAAACGATTGATGACAACAGTTTGCATCAATCGTGAAATATTTCACAAAGTTGTGCCACGTGGCACAATTGGGGGCGGAGGGCCGATAGCCAATAGCGGAGAGCCGAGAGCGGGGAGAATGGAGAACATTTGTGCCACGTGGCACATTCTTCCTTGCTCTCCGCTATCGGCTACGAATTGTGCTGCGCAGCACATGCTTCCCATCGCTATCTGCTCTCGGCTTACGGCTCTCCGCTATCCGCTCTCTGACATCCGCTTCCCGCTTTCCGCATGCATTTTGCCAGTCGGGACCGGGAACCCGAGTGTTCGCCTGCGGCTCACAGCTCGGCGTGGGGGCATGGCGCTACATTGTGCCACGTGGCACAATTGCGCGTGGGCGCTCTTCACGCCGGGTTGTGAGCTTTAGCGAACGCCCGGATTTTGCGTTCGGATTCCGGTTCGGATGTTTCGGGGGTTGGGGCGGTTAATCAGGGTTCGGAGGGCCACCGCTTGCTATCACCTCTGAGAATTAGCTGTGCGGCGGCACTGATCTGGCATAGACTGACGGCGCACAATTTGCAGTCAGAGGTTGCCGGTTCAGGTGCCGATTCGCATCGTACGCCCGCAGATGTTTTATGAGTCAAACCATTCCAGACGGGCAGGATGCAAACAAGCGCGACGCCGAGAAGCGCGACGCCAACAAGCGCGATCCTTCCGGCGATCTGACGGCGGCGCTCTATCAGCAGTTGCTTGCGATGGCGCGCAATCGCATGGCCGACGAGCGCTCCAACCACACCCTTCAGCCCACGGCGCTGGTCAACGAAGTTTACCTTCGGTTGCAAAAAGAAGGCCGGTTTGATGTCGGCAACAAAGCCCGATTTTTCCACGCCGCCGCCGAGGCGATGCGGCGGATTCTGATCGAGCACGCGCGCTCCAAAGGGCGCCAGAAACGTGGCGGCGCGGCCAAGGCGGTTCCGATCAATCTGCTTGATCTGGCCTCGGACGAACATTCCGACACAATCTTGATCCTTGACGACGCCATTTGTCGCCTCGAAGAACAGTCGCCCCAGCAGGCGGAAGTGGTCCGTCTGCGCTTCTACGCGGGGCTTAGCGTGGAGGAGACGGCAAAGGCGATGGAGGTTTCGGAAGTCACGGTCAAACGCGCCTGGCGTTACGCGCGGGCGTGGCTGTGGCGGCAGATGAACGACAGCGACGAACCGCCGCCGGGCGAGTAGCTTCACCGTCGCCCGGCCTGAAAAGTAAACGAATGAAATGGGCCGGAGTGAGGATCGTTGCGATGATCCAGAATTCCGAAACCAGAAACCCGAATCAATGACGAAGCACGAATGACGAATGAAGATTCGGAGTGGCAGACATTCCGACCTGCCATCGCTTTCCAAGCGAGTCCGAAGTTCGAACCGGCATGGAATGCCGTGGCAGACAGGAATGTCTGCCCCACCAAGGGCAGCAGAGTGGGCTTAACGTTGGTCATTCGAAGTTGATTCGGATTTCGGATTTTGTCATTCGTCATTGTCCCGAGCCATAACCCTCCCCCGGGGTACCGGGAGAGGGGACCATACCCATGCCTACGCGCACCCAGCTTGCCGCCGAGATATTTGATGAAGCGGCCGACCTGCCGACCGAGAGGCGTCGCGCGTATCTTGACGAGGCGTGTAAAAATGATCCGGCGCTGCGCGGTCAGGTCGAGTCGCTGCTGAGCGCCGAGGAAACCGCCGGGGCGTTTTTGTCCAACCCGCAGTTCAACCCCGCCGAGGCCGCTGAGCAGATTGGCGGCGACATGCCCGGCGGGCGCATCGGTCACTACAAGCTGGTGGAACTCATCGGCGAAGGGGGCTTCGGCCGCGTGTTTCTTGCCGAACAGGATCGGCCGGTGAAGCGGCGGGTCGCGCTCAAAGTGATCAAGCTGGGAATGGACACGCGGCAGGTGATCGCGCGGTTCAGCGTCGAACGGCAGGCGCTGGCGCTGATGGATCATCCCAACATCGCCCGAGTGCTGGATGCCGGCACGACCGACGCGGGCCGTCCGTACTTCGTCATGGAACTGGTGCGCGGCACGCCGATCACGTGCTATTGCCAGGTCAACCGCCTGTCGGTGGCCGAGCGGCTGCAACTGTTCGCGGCGGTGTGCCAGGCGGTGCAGCACGCGCATCAAAAGGGGATCATCCACCGCGACCTCAAGCCGTCCAACATTCTCATCACGCTGCTCGATGGCAAGCCCGTGCCGAAGATTATTGATTTCGGAATTGCCAAAGCCACGCAGCAGCGACTCACCGAGCAATCCATTCACACCGGCTTCCACGCGCTGCTCGGAACGCCGGCATACATGAGCCCGGAACAGGCGACGCTCAGCGGGGAAGATATTGATACGCGATCGGATTTGTATTCGCTGGGCGTGATGCTGTACGAGCTGCTGACCGGCACAACGCCGTTCGATCCACTGTCGCTGCAGAACGCCACGTACGCCGACGTGCAGCGGATGATTCAGGAAGTTGATCCGCCCAAACCCAGCACCCGCGTGTGGAGCATGCGCGACACCATCGGCGGCGCGGGCGGCCACGCGGGTTCGCTGGGCGGGCCGCCGTCGCAGTTGCGGTCGGTGTTGCGCGGCGAACTCGACTGGATCGTGATGAAGTGCCTGGAGAAGCAGCGCAGCCGGCGCTACGAATCGGCCAGCGCGCTGGCGAAAGATATCGAGGCCTACCTGAGCGGCAAGCCGGTTGCCGCGGCGCCGCCTTCGAGCGTGTATCGATCGCGAAAGTTTGTTCAACAGCACGCGATTGCCATGGGCGCGGGCGCGGCGATCGTCACCGCCATGGCCGTGGGGCTGGTGATCGCGGTTCTGGCGCTGCAGCGGCTGCGCGTGGAGCAACAGAGAACCCTGGCCGAGAAGCAGCAGGCGGAACTGAGCCGCCAACGCGCGCTGGCCGCGAATGATACGGCTTCGGCGGTTAACGATTTCGTTAACGATATGCTCGCGTCGGCTGATCCGAACCTGCGCGGCAAGGCCATCACCGTCGAACAACTGCTGCACGAAGCCGATGAAACGCTCGGCAAGCGTTTCGAGGGCCGCCCGCTGGTCGAAGCCGGCGTGCGCGAAACCATCGGTCGGGCCTACATCGGAATGGGTGAGACCAAGCTGGCGCTCAACCACCTTCAGACGGCGATGGATTTGCGCAAGGCGCAAGGTATTGATAAGTCGCCGGAATTTCTCGTGAGCCGGGCAGAGCTGGCGATCGCTCGGCACATGACGGGGCTGTTTGAACCCTCGAAGGACCTCTTTCGTGAAGTCATTGCCGATGCGCGCAAGCAACTGGAAAGCAACGACCGCGACATCGTGCGCGCTGTTGATGTGTTGGCGCGATCGGCCACCTACATCGCCGTCCCGCCGCAGGATTTGCAGGAGTTGTTCGCGAAGGCGACGACGCGTCGCCAGCAGTTGCTCGGTGAAGATCATCCCGACACGCTTTCGTGCCGCGCGTCGTGGGGATGGTACGTCGGCCTGCTGGAGCGCTACGCCGAATCGGAACAGATTCTTCGCGAGACCACCAACCGCATGCGGCGCGTGCTCGGCCCGGCCGACGCCGTGACGCTTCGGGCGATTAATCGGCACACGGCGGTGCTTTCGATTATGGATCGCCGCAGCGAGGCGCTGGAGATTCTTCGCGAGGCGGCGGCTGAGAGTGAGAAGGTTCACGGCTTCGAGCATCCGCTGACGCTCACCGCGTACAACCATTATGCCGAGATGCTCAAGAAAGACCGTCAATACGGCGCGGCGTTGCAGATCGAGGAGCGGCGGCTGGCGGGCGTGCAGGCGGTTTTCGGGAACGAATCGTCGGCGATGCTGGGGTCGCTTCACGCGCTGGGCAATCTTTATGAGGAATTGAACCAGACCGACCGCGCCATGGCAATATTCCGCCGGCGCAACGAGCTGACCAAGCGGGTGTTTGGGCCTGATTCGATCAATGCCGCCTTCAGCGAGTTTCTGCTGGCCGACAAGCACGAACGCCGGCGGGAATTCACCGAAGCGATCGGTCTGATTGAACATAGCCTGCCGATTCTGCGCAAGAGTCTTTCGCCCGATTCGGCGCGGCTGGCGGAGATTATTTCTCTTTACGCGCGGGCATTGTTTGAATCGAAACGGATCGAAGAAGCCGTGCCGCTGGCCGACGAAGCGATGGCCATTGCCGGCTCGGCGTGGCAGCGCGCGTCGCCGGCGACGAGGATGACGCTTTCCAAACACTCCGGCTTGTGCGCGATGATTCTTTCCCGCGCCCGAGGCCCGGTGGCGGCCGAAGCGGCGGTGCGGTCGGCGCTCGAGCGGCTGGCCGAGACTTCGAAGCCCAATAGCGCCATGGTGCGCGAGTTGAACGACCACCTGCGCAAGGCCTGCGAACAAACCGGCCGTGCGGAAGAGGCGGCGAAGTTGGCCGTGCGCATCGCCGAGATCGATTCGGCCCTCGCCGCCCGCGCGGCGACCCGACCGGGCGCGCCCCCAGCCACTGCCCCGAAAGAGCCTGCCGACGGAACCGCCGCCGCCGCAGGTGGAGCAGGCCCGCCGCCGGAATCGATCTCGGATTAGCCACCTGCAGCGCGCCGCGCCAGACGAGAGCAACTTTCCGCTACCGCGCGGCCCCGTCGGCGGGTACGCTGACGCGCGGGCCACATATGCCGGTGCAAAATTCTGACCGTGTCACCGTCACGCGGCCGTCGAATCAGCGGCGAATCCAGATGACCGATTGAAGTGACTCTGGAACCATTTTCGAGATAATCCACGCTCGACGATTTTTTCAAGGAACGTGCATGAGCATGATCGTTTCGGTTAAGGATGCACTTGCAGGCAAGCCCGGCGTGGGTGAACTGGTCACCGTTCAAGGCTGGGTGCGCACCCGCCGCGATAGCAAAGGCGGGTTCAGCTTTATCGCCATCAACGATGGAAGCTGTTTCGATAACATTCAGGCGGTGGTCGATGGCAAGGTGGCCAACTATCAATCGGAAGTCGTCCACCTCACCGCCGGCTGCTCGGTGGGCATCGTCGGCACGCTTGTCGCGTCACAGGGGAAAGGCCAATCGTTCGAAATCCAAGCCACTGAAGTGAAAGTGTACGGGTTGGTGGAAGACCCCGAGACGTACCCGATCCAGCCCAAGCCGCACACGATGGAATACCTTCGCGAGGTCGCCCACCTGCGCCCGCGGACCAATACCTTTGGCGCCGTGACGCGGGTGCGGCATTGCCTGGCGCAGGCCATTCACCGGTTCTTCCACGAGAACGGCTTCCTCTGGATTCACACGCCGATCATCACGGCAAGCGACTGCGAGGGCGCCGGCGCCATGTTCAAAGTGAGTACGCTCGATTTGGCCAACATCCCCAAGACGCCCGAAGGCAAGGTCGACTTTTCGCAGGACTTCTTCGGCAAGCAGTCGTACCTTACCGTGAGCGGGCAGTTGAATGTTGAGACTTATTGCATGGCGTTGAGCAAGGTCTACACGTTCGGCCCGACGTTCCGCGCCGAGAACAGCAACACCAGCCGGCATCTGGCCGAGTTCTGGATGATCGAGCCGGAGATCGCGTTCGCCGACCTGCGCGCCGATGCCGATCTGGCCGAGAGTTTTCTTAAGTACATCTTCAAAGCCGTGCTGAACGAGCGGCAGGACGACATGAAGTTCTTCGCCGAGCGGATCGATAAAGACTGCATCAACCGGGTGGAGAAGTTCGTCAGCGCCAGCTTTGAAAGGGTCGAATACACCGAAGCGATCCGCATCCTCGAAGCCGCCATCGCCAAAGGCCACAAGTTTGAATACCCGGTAAAGTGGGGCATCGACATGCAGAGCGAGCACGAGCGGTATTTAACCGAAGTACACGTGGGCCGGCCGGTGGTGGTGATGAACTACCCGAAGGATATCAAAGCCTTCTACATGCGCGTCAACGACGACGGCAAAACCGTGGCCGCGATGGACGTGCTGGCGCCCGGCATAGGCGAGATCATCGGTGGCAGCCAACGCGAAGAACGGCTGGACGTGCTCGACAGCCGCATGATCGAAATGCATCTGAACCCCAAAGATTACTCGTGGTATCGCGACCTGCGCCGCTACGGCACCGTGCCGCACGCCGGCTTCGGGCTGGGCTTCGAGCGGACGATTATTTACGCGACGGGCATGGCCAACATTCGCGATGTCATCCCTTATCCGCGCGCGCCCAAGCAGGCGGAGTTTTGAATCAGGCAAAGAACATGGGTGCCACGATCTTGGCTCTCGGGCCAAATCGTGCATTGACACATTTATTCTCACTTCTGTACCGGCACTACTCGACCTGAGAGTCAAGATCGTGGCACCCGGCGGTCAATGTCGGTCGAGCGCCTTCCAAATCGCATCAATCGTAGAATTATACAAACTGCTGGGTGGGAACGCCGGTTCGGGCCAACTGGCTTGTGGTTGATCGAACGCCTTGAGCGCCACCCATCGCGCCGAGCCGTCGCCGTAGAGGGCGTTGATGCCGGTGCGGTGCCGCGAGAGCACGCGATTGCGCGCTGCGGTTAAGTCGGCGAAGATGGCGCGGTTTTTGAACTTCTCCAGTTTGGGCAGCGCAGCCGAGACCGACAAAAGATCGTCGGCGATTTCCTGCTGTGGCCGCGCGCCGTAGCCGGCCTGGATGTTCTTCGTCGGCGTCACCCCCGCGGCAGGCCAGGGGTTTTCCGGGGTGTTGTAGGCAAACTTGGGATTGGTCTCCGCGGGGCAGAAGAAAACCGTGGGGGACGGTATCAAACCGCTCTGCTCCAGCAGCCCAAAGAGCACCCAGCGCCCGCCTGCGGTGGTGCTGTAGACCATGCTGTTGAACTGTTTCGACGCCGTGCGATAGCCCAGCGGCACCTGGCCGTCGTTGCTCATGGCATAAAAATGAAACGCCTGATGCACCTGCCGCAGATTGCTCAGGCAAGCCGTGCGGTCGGCGGCCTGGCGGGCTTTGCTGAGCGTGGGCAACAGTATCGCGATCAGGATGGCGATGATGCCGATCACCACCACCAACTCCACGAGCGTGAAGGCACGACGCCAGCGAGAATGTTTGATTGCTCGCTTCATAAAACCCGCTACCTGTCCGGACTCAGGCGAATCACTGCATCCGGATCGTTCAGCACCACATAAACACTGCCATCCGGCGCGCACACCACGTCGCGGACGCGGCCCATGCCGTGGATGATTTCTTCCTGCTCTGTAACCTGATTGTCTTTAATACGAAGGCGCTGCACGGTTTCTGCGGCCAGTCCGCCGGCGAACAGGTCGCCTTTCCAATCCGGGAATGCATCGCCGCGTGCAACATCAAGCCCACAGGCTGCGATCGAGGGCATCCAGCGCAGCGTGGGCATGACGATTCCATCGGATGCAACCGGATCGCTGGCCGTCAACGGGTGCTTCGGCCACGGCGAAACCAGCGGGCGGCCGTTGTAGTTGAAGCCGAAACTGACGATCGGCCAGCCGTAGTTTCGGCCCGGGGTGATCAGGTTCAGTTCATCCCCGCCGCGCGGGCCGTGTTCGGTATCCCAGAGGTTGCCTTCGAGGTCGAAGGCCATGCCCTGCGGATTGCGATGGCCGTACGACCACACGGCCGCATAGGCCCCGGGCTGATCGGCGAACGGGTTGCCCGGCGGAATCGTGCCGTCATCCTTGATGCGAAAAATCTTGCCGTTGGGCCGGGTAACATCCTGAGCCATGTCCCCGCGACCGCGCTCGCCGACGGCGAAGAACAGAATCGTCGGGTCCTTCGGGTCAAACACAATCCGGCAGCCGAAGTGGAGATCGGTGGGTTGATAATGCTCGGGTTTAGCCTCGAAGATCACCTGTTCGTCCGTCCACTTCAGCGAACCATTCTCGTCGGCAATTTTCCCGCGGACGATGCGCGTCATGCCATTGTTATTGATCGCGTGAGAGTACGACAGGTAAATCCACCCGTTCTGCGCATAGTTGGGATGCACCGCCACATCCATCAACCCGCCTTGTCCGCGGTTGCGCACGCTCGGCGTGCCTTTGACCGGCTTCGACAGTTCGCCGCCGGTTTTCCCTGTTGAATGAACGCGCACCGCGCCGGGTCGATCCGCCACCAGCATCCGGCCGTCGGGCAGGAAATCGATCGACCACGGCACATCCAATCCGCGCTCAATCACGCGCTCAATGCGAAACGGATGATGCTGCGACGCGAACACGCCGTTCGCATCGGCCTTGGGCGAACCGGCGCGTTGGCGGTAGGCCTTGTATTGCAGCTCGCGAATGTAGCCCACAAGCCCCCACACTTGCGAGTCGTTCAGGGTTTCGCCGAACGCTTCCATGCCGCTGTCGGGCAGGCCGTTTTTGACGGCGTCGAAGAAGCGCTTGTCGTAGTCCTGCGCGAACTGTTCATCGGTAAGCATGGAGCGTGTCCCCGCGCCGCCACCCTGGCCGGCGTTGCCGTGGCATTTGAGGCAGTTGTTGGCGTAAAGCTGCTCCACGCCGGCGTTCTGCGCCGTTGCCACGGCCGTCGTCCATGCAATCCCCATCATCCCCGCAAATAACCACCTGCTCATCATCAAGAGGCTCCTGCACAGCCGACATTGCCGGCGTATTTTTTAAACCCGGCAATGCTTTGCTGCCGCGATCGGACAATCATAGGCGGCACATCGAGTTGCGAAAATCCGTCGCGCTAATTTGGTTCGCCAAGCTGCCTCCTCACCGGTTCAGAATGGTTCCTGCGCGCTACCCTTTGCGCCATTTCGACCATCATTTCCGACCGTGCATTCCAAGACATTGCACTTCGCCCTGCTGGTATGTCGGGAGGAGGTTGAGGGAGCGTCGAAAGCCGAGTGCGCCGTCCACCGTCAACTCTCCCCCACCCCGCCAGGTACTTGTATAGACCGGAGTCGACGGGATATCACGCCTCCCGTTTATCTTCCGTCTTTCCTTCTTTGGCCTTTACCCGGCCGTGGATTTGCGCTTTGGCATCAATGTGCAGTCGCCCGCCGAGGTTGACGGCGTTGCCGCCCACTTGCCCGCTGACGATCACCTTGGCGCCTTCGTGTACGTTGAGATCTCCGCTGACGATGCCGAGAATATGCACGCGCCCGCCTTTCTCCACGACCATGTTGCCATAGACCGCGCCGCGGACGTAAAGCTTTCCGCCGGCAATCACGGTGACGTTCCCGCCGACCGAACCCCACAGCGTGAACGGCTCATAGACGACCACATCGCCGGGAACTTGTCCGCGTTCTTCGCGCATTTTCTATTAGCCGCAGATGAACGCTGATGAACGCAGATGCAAGAGAAGACTGCCCACGAATCAGCACGAATCAGCACGAATCTACACCAATGAATTCTTTCAAGTCGTGTTCATTCGCGTTAATTTGTGGGCTGACTCCGTTTTCCTATCCGCGTTCATCAGCGTTGATCTGCGGCCATTTAAGCCGTCAATGCCGCCAGATCGTCTTCGCCCAGCGCCTGCCGCAGGCCGCGGTTGCTCTTGATCTGGATCACCATCAGCATCAACACCGCCAACACCGGAAACCCGACGAACTTCGCCCACTTAAGCACGGCGGCGGGGAGGTCGTCGGTGCCAAATCGCGCGAAGCGCAATAATTCATCCCATGTGTACAGCACGCCGGGAAGCATGAACTCCCGGCTGGTGAAATCGTGGTTCTGCAAAAATGCCTGCCACGGAAACAGCAAAGCGATCAGCACCAGCGACCAGACGTATGCACTCGTCACCCGCGCCACGCCGATCAGCCGGCCGACCAGCATGATCTTCACCAGCAGGAACAGCACCAGCGATAAAACGATGGATAGCGCCACGCCCAAAAACCCCGACAGGCCGATCAGATAATGGAGCACGTCGAACCACCTGCTGCTGGTTTGCAGCGGGGTGGTGGCGATGGCCTGCGGGCTCGCGGCCAATTCAAGCGGCTGCGAAGTGGCCGCACCCTCGGCGGGCTTGAACAGCACATCGCTGTAGCGCGCTGCGAAGAACAAGCCAAGCTGTGTCAGCAGCGCTAAAAGAAGAATTAGAACGAGCACGCTTTTGGCGCGCCGTGCGACAAGCATGGCATCGGCGTAGTCGGCGGCGGTGGCGATGGCTGAATCAGGCATAGGTGTCCGTTTCCTTGTATTCGTACTTGCGGGCTAATTATCGCAAATCACGTTGGTTCGCAACGACACGGGCTGGTTGGCCGCAGATGGACGCGGATGAACGCAGATAGGAGGCGGGTTGTTTTGAGGATGCGTAAACACTTCGACTCTCCATGAGCACGACAACGATCATCGTTTTCTAATTAACCATTGCGTCTCCACTCCAACTCGATAAAGAGAAGCCGATTCTTCAACCCGTTAATTCCATTCTTCATCTGCGTTCATCTGCGGCTACAATCGAAACCAAGTGCCTCCGGATACGTTGCAAATTCTTCGGGATCGATTCGGTCTGAACGACTTCCGCCGTGCGCAGCAGGATGTCATCGCCGACGTGCTCGCCGGACGCGATGTGCTTTGTGTGATGCCGACGGGCGCGGGAAAATCGCTCTGCTATCAACTGCCGGCGGTGGCGGGCGCGGGGCTGGCGATTGTCGTTTCGCCGCTTATTTCGCTCATGGCCGACCAGGTGCGGCAGCTTTCTGATCGCCGGATTGCCGCGCTGGTGCTCAACAGCGGCCAGACGGCGGCGGAGCAGGCGGGGGTGATTGCCGACCTGCGCAGCGGCTTCACCGGCCTGCTGTATGTGGCGCCCGAGCGATTCTTTGCGCCCACATTTCAGCCCCTTCTTTCGCGATTGCAGCCGACGCTGTTTGCGATCGATGAAGCTCACTGCGTGAGCCATTGGGGTCACGATTTTCGACCCGAATACAGCCAGCTTGGCCCGATCCGTGATCAACTCGGCAACCCGCCCACCATCGCGCTCACCGCCACCGCCACCGACGACGTCCGCGCCGACATCATCCGCCAACTGCACCTGCGCGAACCGGCGATCTACATCACGGGGTTTGACCGACCGAACCTGTCGTACGAGTGCGTTCGCGTGAACAAGGTGGCGGAGAAGCAGCAAGCCCTGGTGACGCTGTTGCGGCAGGAAACGGGCACGGGCATCATCTACTGTTCGACGCGCAAAGCGGTGGACGAGCTGACTGATCTACTGCCGCGCGCCATCAGCGACCGCCCGATTTTCGCCTACCACGCCGGAATGGATGCCGCCGCGCGGGCGACGAACCAGGCAAAGTTCATGGCCACGCCGCGCGCGGTGTGCATCGCCACCACGGCGTTCGGGATGGGTGTGAACAAGCCTGATATCCGCTTCGTCATCCACTACAACTTCGCCGGCACGATCGAGCAATATTACCAGGAAGCCGGCCGCGGCGGCCGCGACGGATTGCCGGCGCGGTGCGTCGTGCTCTTCAGTTTTCAGGACCGCAAGACGCAGGAATTTTTCATCAGCAAGATAGGCGAAGACGGCTCGCTCACGCAGGAACGAAAGAAAGAGCTTCAGAAAAACGCCACCGACAAACTTGAACTGATGGTGCGGTTTTTGTCGACCCATCGGTGTCGCCGCCAGATGATTCTGGATTACTTCGGCGACGAATCCGAGATCAAAGACTGCACCTGCGACGTATGCCGGCGTGGTCAGCTTGCTGACCACGCTGCAGAGTTGATCGTCGATGATGAAACCACGCTCGTGATCCGAAAGATTCTCAGCGCAATCGCAAGGCTGAATGGAAAATTTGGTCTGTCGACGGTTGCCGACGTGCTCCTCGGCGCGACCAACGAGCGCATCAGCCGGTGTGGGTTCGACCAGCTCAGCGTGTTCGGCCTGATGCGCGAACGCAAAGGTGCCGTCGTCAAAGAGATGATCCGCCGGGTGATCGAAGCCGGTTTGGCCGAGCAGCTTGATCCCGATCGCAACTTTCGCCCGGTCGTCAAATTGACCAGCGCCGGCGTGAAGGTGATGAAAGCAGAAGTCGCCCCGCCGGAGACTTTGATTGATCTGTTGCCGCGCCACACCCCGATCGATCCGCGACTTACGCCGGGGCGTAAGCCGCGGATCGATGGCGCGACCGGCGCGAAGTTTGATGAGACCATCCAACTCGATCCGGAAACCGAAGCAAGATTCCAGCGCCTCCGCGCCGTCCGCAGCCAACTCGCCCGCGAGAAAGGTGTGCCCGCGTATGTGATTTGCCATGATTCCACCCTTAAACAAATCGCCCTCGACGCGCCGATGACCCTGGCGGAGCTTGAACAAATCAAGGGGATGGGGCCGATGAAGGTGAAGCTGTATGGAGAATCCCTCCTCGCGGTTGCGATCGAACTTCAGCCACCTGATGTGGGCTGACTGGAAGGGCGTCGCTTTTCAACTTCCACCTCATCAATGGACGCGCTGCCTGAATTGGGTTGAATCCAGACGTCGTAGATTTCTTCGCGATCACCAACAATCGTGGTTACGCTGAGCCGCGTGGGATCGTTACCATCGGCGTCGGCAACTTTTACGGTTACGTGCTCTCGCGATTCTTCCAACGTCCTAATATTGATGAGACCGTATCGAACTCCACCAGTATGTTCGGGGTGCCACCAAGATCGCTTTGGGTCTATGACGACAATGTTCAGATCGACAGCGTTGGATTGCAAAATGCTTCGATAGAAACCCGGCTTGAAGACCTCTATTCCTACCAACCTGCGTTCACCATCAGTTCGACTTCTGACTCCGCAATATATCGTGGCACTGCCTTTATCAGCCCACGGCTGATCAGCAATCGTCATCAACTCGTGCCACCGCACCGATGCGATGGTGATCTCAGGTTTATGCTTCGGGTCAGCGGGCTTTGAATCGTCATAAACTACCGTACCTGCAACTAGATTGAGTTCAGAAAGCTGCCGAATAAGCACCTGCAATCTCGCCGCCTTCCAGAACGAAGGAGCGATATAGATGGCAAATGCGCAGACCGCCAACACGCTGATCCAGCCGAGTATTTGCCGCGTTCGGCGGCCGGCGAAACCGTGCGACTTGGGTGCATATTCGAGTGGTTGTGGCGTCGCTTGATTCATCGCTACAGGCCGACATTCTATGACGACGTTGCATCAGAATTACATCGAGCGCAAACGATTTATGACAGCAATGCCAAGTATCGTTTCCTGCTCCTGCGTCCCCATGTTTTTGAGATTCACCGTCCCACCCGCCAGTTCCGCATCCCCGACGATGATACACCAACTCGCGCCTTCGCGGTCGGCCAGTTTGAACTGGCTTTTAACGGCCCGGCCGGTGAGGTCCATGTCGGTTGCGATGCCGGCGGCGCGGAGTTCCTGGAGCAATTGCAGATTCGCGGCGCGGGCGGCGTCGCCGTGGGCGATTAGCCAGACTAGGGGTTTCTTATCGATGGGCAATTCGACGCTTTGCGCTTCGAGTGCGATGAGCAGTCGCTCCAAGCCGCTGCCGAAGCCGACGCCGGGGGTGGGTTTGCCGCCTAATTGTTCGACTAAGTTGTCGTATCGTCCACCACCCCCAAGCGCATTCTGAGAACCGAGGCCGCTTGCTGTGACTTCCCACAATGTGTCGGTGTAGTAGTCGAAGCCTCTTACGAGTGCGCCATCGATGGTGAAGTTTATTTCCGCCTGCTTAAGCAGGCGGGCCACTTGGTCGAAATGCGCTTTGGATTTTTCTGACAACGACTCGGAAGCAGGGGGCGCGCCTTTGCAGGCTTCCACGTCGCGCGGGTCTTTGCTGTCGAGGATTCTTAAAGGGTTCGTTTCCAATCGGCGCTGGGAATCTTCGCTGAGCGACGCGGTTTTGGGCGATAGGAATTTCACCAGTTCATCGCGATACCGCAATTTGCTTTCGCGATCGCCGAGGCTGTTCACGCGCAGCGCCAGGTCTTTCACGCCGCAGCGAGCGTAGAACGCGAGTTGCAGCAGAATGCATTCGACATCCTGCTCCGGGTTCGTTACGCCGAAGGCTTCGATGCCGAACTGATGGTGCTGGCGCAGGCGGCCTTTTTGCGGGCGCTCGTAGCGGAAGTTCGGGCCGATGTAGAAGACCTTCACCACGCTGCCCGGGTCGTTGAGCAGCTTGCCTTCGATGACTGCGCGCGCCACGCCGGCGGTTTGCTCGGGGCGCAGGGTGATCGATCGGCCGCCGCGGTCGGTGAAGGTGTAGGTTTCCTTGGTGACCAGATCAGTCGTCTCGCCGGCGCCGCGGTGGAACAGTTCGGTGTGCTCGAAGAGCGGCGTGCGGATTTCGCCGAAGTGATACAGCGCCGCCGTCTCGCGCGCTATGCGCTCGATCGCCTGCCATTTCGCGGCTTCGGCGGGAAGGATGTCGGCGGTTCCGATAGGGGCAGTGATGTCGGCCATCTCAGCACCAAAGAAAATGAACCGCAGATTTGCAGATTTCGCAGATTAGAAAGAGGTTGCTCTTATCTGCGTAATCTGCGTAATCTGCGGTTCAAAAGTGATCGCAGCGTTCGCGGATTACTCGGGTTTTTTTGCCGTCACGTCCACTTCGCTGATCTCCGCCGTCTCCAGGATTTTGTCGACGGCTTTTTGTTCGCGCAACTGCACATACATGTTCGACAGCGTGCCGTCTTTGCTCATGGCCTGTTTAAGCTTTTCGGGCCGTTCGCCCCGTTGGGCGGCGATCATGGCGATGCGGCCGTTGAGTTCACCCTCGTCCACATCCACGCCGAAATCATTGCTGATCTTCTGCAGGATGAAAAACAGCTTCAGCTCGCGGGCGGCTTCGTCTTTGGCGCCGACCTTCAGCTTTTCGAGATTCGCGCGGATCGTGTCTTCCGGCATTCCGCGCATCATAAGGTCGACCGCGCGGCGGTTGATCACGCGCAGCGCCTGGCGATCGCTCAGCCGGCTGGGGACTTCGATCGTGGTGTTGTCCAGCAGATATTTGTGAACCTGCTCGCGAAGGGCCGACTGCACGTCCATCTTAATGCGCTCTTCCATTTGTTCTTTGAGCGCATCACGCAATTGCTGCTGGTTTTCAAAGCCCAGATCGGTCAGAAACTCTTCGTCGATCTCGGCCAGTTCAAGCTTCTTGATGTCTTTCAGCGAAAACTCCAGAGTGACTTCCTTGCCGCGGATTTTTTCGCCGGGGTGGGTTTCCGGGACGGCGACTTTCACGTCGCGATTCTCGCCAGATTTGAGGCCGGCAAGCTGCTTATCGAGGTCAGCAACATCAATCCCGCCGATGCGGCCGGGGCGGCTGACGATCTGGGCATCGTGCTGATGGCCGACGACTTCATCGCCGAGTTTCACATGCACATCGACGACCAGATAATCCTTATCTTCCACGCCGCGATCTTCCACCGGCACCAGCAGGCCTTGCTGCTCGCGCAGGTTCTGCATCGCCTGATCGACGTTTTCTTCGGTGATGGCGATTTGCGGCCGGCTGACCTTCACGCCCTTTAGTTCCGGCACGGTGATGTCCGGCTGCACTTCGACTTCGAAACTGTATTTCAGCCCCTGGTCGTCCTTCAGTTCCATCGCTTTGGGGTCGGCAAAGACGGGTTCGCCGATCACCTGAAGATTGTTCTTTTCCACCGCCTGCTCGTAGCTTTCGCCGATCAAGCTTCGGCGGACCTGCTCGCGAATGTCGGCGCTGAACTTCTTTTCCAGCAGCTTTTGCGGGACATGGCCGGGTCGGAAGCCCGGAACGCTGGCTTGCTGGCGCAGTTCCTTAAACTGTTCTGCCAGCTTGGCTTCGATGCGTTCTTTGGGGATTTCGACCACGACTTTCTTCGTCGCCGGGCCGGCGTCTTCGATCTGGATCGGGTACTGAAACGCTTCGGTCTGCTCCGCGACGACGGCTTGATTTTCTGCCATGACGATCCTCACAGTAATAATTCAGCTAAGGCGTGCGTAAACCGGCCAAAATCGCCCGATCCGACGCGAGCCACGTAATTTAACCCACGCGGGGGGCAAAATCAAAGGCGTCGGGCAACTGCGGAATCGAATTGGGCCCACGAATCCACACGAATGACCACAAATTATGAATTGTGTTTGGCTGAATTCGCGTAAATTCGTGTTGATTTGTGTTGTTTCGTGGGCCATCTTCGACGACGCCGCAACCGGCGCAGCCCACGCTTGCGGCGTCGCGGAATCTATCGTCCTCGTTCTGTTAATTGAATGAAGATTGCCCGCTTGTCACTTTCGATTGCGTGTGGTCGATCGCCGTTTGGCACCCCTACGCCGCGACGCTTTCCCGAAAGGGCATTTTCTGATTCTGTAAACACACGGCTAAAAAGATGTGGCGCAGGCGTTCGACCGAGGCGGTGCGAAGAAAGTCGTCGGTGAGATCGAGCGGAAAACGTGCGGGGTAAGAGCGAAACTGCTCGGCCAGCGCGGGGCGGTTCATCGATGAAATGACCGTCACCAATTCTTCAATCTGATCGTTGTGCAACATCGCCATCTCCGCAGTACGACAAACGCTACGGATCGGTTCGGCTTTCATTCGCCTAACAGATCACATCGACCATCACCCCCCTACGCAGCCTATCGGGTCGATAGCGAAGCACCTTTACAACCTGTTGTCGCTCGGCGGGGGGAAGCGGTTGTTCCCAAGGCAAAACTTTCCACGGCGGCTCGATCGGATTGGCGTGCCTGCACGCATGCTCCGGCTGCGCTGGTCCGGCGTAGAGGGTTGGCAGGGGTTCGATCGCCGGATCGGGGTGATACACCGGCCGGCCTTCGATGAATGGCTCAGGGGTAATAGTGCGACGTGGCTCGATACCCGGCTCCGGGGTGATCGAGAGGCGCGGACTGATGTCGGCGCGGTCGACCCCGCGGACGGACATGGGGCCGTCGTCGGCAATCGCCCCGCGAATCAGCCGCACGACCTGAAGATCGATTGCGGCGACGAGAAGCGAGAGGTTGGCAGGCAACGCGGGGCTGAACACGTTCAACCCACTGCAAACCCGCATCTTCACTCGTTGCCGTGACCAACGACCAGCGAAAATCTGCTGAAAGCCCGTTAAACTCCGTGATATCCCGAGGTGTGGGAAGGTTGTTGGCAAGTCCGTTTATGACGGATGGTGATTTTCGACAACGCATTTGTAGGGATGCTCATGCTCAATAACAATTGACGGTCGTGCGCCGATGAATGTAGACCAACTCGATTTTCATCTCCCTTCCGACTTGATCGCCCAAACGCCGGCGACGGAGCGGGCGGCGGCGCGGCTGCTGCATTACCGGCGAGACGAACGATCGATGGCCCATCGATCGTTCGCCGACCTGCCAACGCTTTTGCGCGCCGGCGACCTACTGGTGTTCAACAACGCGCGCGTCATCCCGGCGCGGTTCACGCTGCGCAAGGCAAGCGGGGGGCGCGTCGAAGGGCTGTTTGTCGGCCAGACTGCGCCGCGCCGCTGGCAGGTGATGCTGAAAAACCTGGGGCCGGCGCGCGATGACTTTTGCCTGCACTTTGCAGACGATGCGTCGATCACGGCGCGCGTGATTGAAAAAGGCGACGACGGGCTGTGCCTGATCGAAGTGAACATTGATGACCCCGCTGATTCTGTGCTGGCACGGGTGGGCCGAATGCCGCTGCCGCCGTACATCAAGCGCGAAAAGGACCACGACCCGCGTGACGATTTCGACCGCGATCGCTATCAGACGGTTTACGCGCGGGAGTCGGGCTCGGTGGCCGCTCCGACCGCCGGCCTGCACTTCACGCCGGCACTGCTCGAGGCGCTCAAAACCGCCGGCGTGGAGACGGCATTTCTCACGCTGCACGTCGGCCTGGGCACGTTTAAGCCGGTGACTGCCGACACGCTCGAAGCCCACCGAATGCACAGCGAGCGCTATACGATTCCCCCCGAGACCGCCGCCGCCATCAATGCCGCCAAAGCAACGCGCCGCCGTGTTATTGCCGTGGGCACCACTTCGGCCCGCGTGCTGGAAAGCCAGCCGGCTGATCAACCGATCGCCCCGACGGCGGGAGAGACGTCAATCTTAATTTACCCGCCGTACCGGTGGAAGCACGTCGACGGTCTGATCACCAATTTCCATCTGCCGCGCAGCACGCTGATTGCGCTGGTGGCGGCACTGGTGGGCCTCGACGAGCAACGTCGCCTCTACGCCGAGGCCATCGAGCGGCGGTACCGGTTTTTCAGTTATGGGGATGCGATGCTGGTTGAGTAGCTTGGAAAAACTGCCTTCGGCATTTCCGCAAATCAACTCCATCGACCACAAGCCGGGGGCTTCAGCCCCGGATGACTCGGTTCGCGCGACGGCGTTCTGTCGGATCACGCGCGTCAGATTACCGAAGCAACGATCGGGACGACGTTGCTTCCAATAATCAGACCCACCCCATCTTCGGGTTCGGGCACCCGATCGGCACGGTGCCACCCGGAACCGGCGCGGCCCAGCGGCAGGCGTTGTCGATGATGCGCATCACGTTCTTGTCGTGATACGTCGGATAGGTTTCGTGGCCGGGACGGAAGTAGAAAATCTTTCCCGCGCCGCGCGTGTAAGTCATGCCGCTGCGGAACACTTCGCCGCCGCTGAAACTGCTGATCAGGATGGTTTCCATCGGCTCGGGCACGTCGAAGTATTCGCCGTACATTTCCTCGGCCGGCAGCACAAAATGATCATCGATACCCGCCAGAATGGGATGGTGCGGTTTGGTGACCCAGAGAATCTCGCGGTCGTCGGCCTCGCGCCATTTCAGGTTGCAACTGGTGCCCATGAGCCGGCGGAAGATTTTTGCAAGATGCCCGCTGTGCAGCACGATCAACCCCATGCCCGCCAGCACCCGGCCCTGCACGCGGTCGACGATTTTGTCTTCCACTTCGTGATGGGCCATGTGGCCCCACCACACCAGCACATCGGTCTCGGTGAGCACGGCATCGGTCAGGCCGTGCTCGGGTTGATCGAGCCACGCGGTGCGGGCCTGCAATTCGCCGTTTTTGCGCAGCGCTGCGGCGATGGTTTCATGCATTCCCTGCGGATACAGCTCGGCCACTTTCGGATTCTTCTTCTCGTGGCGGAATTCACTCCAGACGGTAACTCGAATCGGCATAAAATTCCTCAGCTTGCTTCAACGAACGGATGTAATATTTGGTAACGATTGACGATTGACGATTAATAATTGAAACAGATCAATCGTCAATCGTTAATCGTCAGCCGGCATTTTCAGTCATTCGCCGGAACTCGTCAAAAAAGTTTGGATACGTTTTCGCCACGCATTCATGCCCTTTGAGGGTGACGCCGTTCACGCGCGTGGATGCGACGGCGAAGCTCATGGCCATGCGGTGATCGTTGTACGTTTCAATGTTTGCCCCGCGGACGGTGTCGGGGGGTTCTATCACAAGCGTATCGCCGTCGATCGTGATGTTGCCGCCCATTTTGCTCAGCTCTGCCTGCAGCGCAGCAAGGCGGTCGGTTTCTTTGTGCCGCAGGGTGTGAAGGCCGCTGATTCGCGATTCGCCGTCGGCAAACATGCACACCACCGCGAGCGTTTGGGCCATATCGGGCATGCCGCAAAGATCGGTTTCGATTGATTCGAGCTTGCCGGTGCCTTCAACCCTCATCGCGTCGTCGGTCACTTTGACGTGCGCGCCCATCTTGCGGAGCAAATCCACGAACCCGACATCACCCTGAAGCGATCGCCTGCCCAGGCCCGCAACCGTAACGCGCGAACTCTCATTAATGGCGGCAGCGGCTGCGAAGTAGCTGGCGGCCGATGCATCGGGTTCGACGGCATAATTGTCGGCCAAGATCGGGCTGCGCGGCACGTTGATCTGCTTCGGTGCGCCGGACTTTGGGTCGCGAGTGAGTTCGCAAATCACGCCGAACTCGTCCATCAACTGCATGGTCATTGCCACATACGGCCAACTGGTCTGGCCGGGGTCGAGATCGATCTCCACTTCGTTTCGCGCCAAAGACGCAACGAGTAATACTGCAGAGAGATACTGTGAGGATTGCGCGGCGCCGAATCTTGCGATTCCGCCAGCTAAGCCGCGAGCGGCCAATCGCAGCGGCGGGGTGCCGGGGTTTTGAAGGTACTCGATGCGCGCGCCCAGGTTGCGGAGCAGTTCGACCAATTCACCGATCGGCCGTTGGCGCATACGTTCGACGCCGTCGAGAACGTATTCGCCTCGGCCCAGCGAGCAAAGCGCGGTGAGGAAGCGAATGGTCGTCCCCGAATTCCCGCAAAACAGCTCGGCGGCCGAAGCGGGGATCGATCCTTCGCCGCCACGAATGTGAACGGTGTGATCGTCGTTGGTGGTCGAAAGTTGAAAACCCAGTTTCCGAAGCGATTCGAGCATCACTCCGGTGTCTTCGGCCACCAGCACGTTGGTGATCGTCGAGTCGCCGCGCGCCAGCGCCGCCAACACCAGCGCGCGATTTGTCAGGCTCTTGCTGCCCGGCGGGGTGACCGTGGCGGTGAAAGGCTTGCGAATGGGCGACGGGGTGATGCAGGACATCGTCACCACACTTTATGGCTGCGTCACAGGCTGGCAAGTGCGATCAGGAGGGTAATTGCAGACTCCGCCGTGAGACGCGATAAAACAGATCGGCCCGCGCCCGTGGAAGAAGTGAGGTGGTTGTGGGACGAATCGTGGGTGTGCGGGCAACAGGCCGAACGTATGGGGATGCGTGGGACGAACGAGGAAGAGGTGATGACAGCGAGGTACATCTCCATACCTAATTACTATCGCACGCGAGTTAGCATTCACCAAGTTTGTGAAAATAATTGCAATCTAAATCGTCGGCGGGGCACTAATAAATATTAGAGATCGTGATTGCGGTTGCACGCGTCACGGTGCAATTTGTGATCCCGAACGGAATGACAATCAATGGCGCGTGCTGTCGTCGGGAACTTTGTCGCCCCGTCGTCGTCCAATACGCTTGCGGGTACAATAGTTGCCCGATCTAACAAACTTGGAGATTGTATGAACGCCCGTCGCTTTTCCCGATCGATCATTCTCGCACTCGCCGTTGCCGGCGTGGGATATACTTTTCAAATGGCTAATGCCCAACCCAAAGACCCGCCGTCGAACCAGCCTATCGTGCAGGCGGTTCCCGATACACAGGATGTGCCCGTCGGCACCGTTGTCCTGTTTTCGTCGGGCGTCGGCTATTTTGAGCACACCGGCCAGGTCTTCGGCGACGGTTCGACCGAATTGCGCTTTAAGGCCGGGCAGATTAACGACATCCTCAAATCGCTCGTTCTGCAAGACCTCGACGGCGGGAAGGTGTCGAGCGTCACCTACCCGTCGCTTGATCCGGTCGAGAAAACCCTGCGCAGCTTTCAGGTGGATATCACCGGCAATCCGCCGCTTTCACAATTGCTCAATCAACTGCGCGGCGCAAAAGTGACGGTGCAGTTCGGCGGCGAAAAGGTGTCAGGAACCATTCTTGGGGTTGAAGAAAAAACGACGATCGTCAAAGAGCAAACCATCACCCGGCATGTGATGAACCTGCTCAACGGGGCCATGATCAAGTCGATCGAGCTGGAAGAGCTGACTGATCTTCAACTGGAAGACGTCGGCCTGCAGGAAGAATTGGCCAAGGCGCTGGCGGCGCTGGCGCAATCGCGCGATCAGGATAAGAAGCCAGTCACCATCAGCTTCACCGGCAAAGACGCCCGGCGGGTGCGGATCGGTTACGTGGTTGAGACGCCGGTTTGGAAAACCTCCTACCGGCTAATTCTGAGTGACAACGAAGAAAAACCAAAATTGCAGGGGTGGGCCATCGTTGAAAATCAGACCGACAACGATTGGAAAGACGTATCGCTTAGCCTCGTTTCCGGCCGGCCGATTTCGTTTGTGATGGATTTGTATTCCCCGCTTTACATCCCCCGGCCGGTGGTGCAGCCGGAACTGTATGCGAGCCTGCGGCCACAGATGTATGAAGACGGCATGATGGCGCGCGAAGATGCCGGTGCGGGAGGTGGCGCGGCTGATGAAATGCGGCGTGCTCAAAAGTCGCTGAACCGCGCGGGCATGAGTGCCGGTGCGCCTATGGCGGCTGAAGCCGCCATGCCGCAGTTGGCGGCGGGCGATCGGAATCTCGACTTTTCCCAATCCGTTCAATCCGTCGCCAATGCTGAGAAAATCGGCGAACTCTTCAGCTACACCGTCAGCAACGTGACGCTCCCTCGGCAGAAATCGGCCATGCTTCCGATTATCACCGACGAGGTCACGGTCGAAAAACTATCGATCTACAACGCGGCGGTCCTCGCGAAGAACCCGCTCAACGGCGCGCGGCTGACCAACTCGACGGATAAGCATTTGCTTACCGGCCCCATCACCGTGCTCGAAGCCGGAACTTACGCCGGCGATGCGCGGATCGATAACGTTCCGCCGGGGCAGAACCGGCTGCTGTCTTACGGAATTGACCTGCAGATGCGCGTCGACTCGACCAAGAACAGCAACAGCAGCAGCGTGATGAGCGGAAAGATCAGCGAAGGCATCCTTCATGTGCAGCGGAAGTTCGTCAACACGCAAAGCTATCAGGCCGAGAATAAGGCCGACAAAAGCAAGATGTTGCTCGTCGAACACCCGCTGCGCCAGGGTTGGAAGCTGGTGGATTCGCCCAAGCCCGAAGAAACCACCGAAGCGCTGTATCGCTTCAAAACACCGGTTGAAGCGGGCAAGAGCGCGTCGCTTACCGTGAAAGAGGAGTTAATATCGACCGAATCCATCACCATTCTGCCGATGGACGTCGAACAGGTGCTGGCCTACAGCCAGACTGGTGAAATTTCCAAAGAAGTGCGCGACGCACTCGTTAAAGCCGCCGATTACAAGCGGTCGCTCAACGCCTCGCAGCGGCAGATTGCTGAAATCAGCCAGCGACTCAACGCGGTCGCCATCGAGCAGAACCGCATTCGCGAGAACATGAAGACGGTTGAAAACAAGAGCGAGTATTACACGCGGCTGCTGAAGAAGCTCAACGAACAGGAAACGCAGATCGAGCAGATGCAGACGCAGCGGGATGGTCTGCAGGAAAAGATGGAGCAGCAGCGCGTGGAACTGGAAACGTACTTAAAGTCGCTATCGATTGGCTAGAAGAGAAGTTAACCACCAAGACACGAAGGCACGAAGAGCAACCTGTTGTCGTGCACTTGGCAGCGATGGAAACATCTATTTAAGCTCGATTTGGCAGGTCAAAACAAGCCAATCAAATCTTCAATCAAAGAGACAGATCCGCAGGCCGATCCAAACACAAGTTGCTCTTCGTGCCTTCGTGCCCTGGTGGCCAACTCCTTTTCGACGTGATGTTAATCGGCCTTTTCACCAAACAGAGCATCGACGAATCGCGCCGGATCGAACGTCTCAATGTCCTGCGGCGTCTCGCCAAGTCCTACGAATTTGACGGGAATGTTGAGCTGATCTTTGATGGCGATGACCACGCCGCCTTTGGCGGTGCCGTCGAGCTTGGCCAGGATGATGCCGGTTACATCGATTGCAGCGCCGAAATTTTTCGCCTGCAGCACGCCGTTCTGCCCTGTGGTGGCATCGAGCACCAGGAGCACTTCGTGCGGCGCGCCCTCGATGCGTTTGGCGACGACGTTGCGGATCTTGGTCAGCTCCGCCATCAGATGCTGCTGCGTGTGCAACCGGCCGGCGGTATCGACAATCAGCACGTCAATGCCCCGTGATTTTGCGGCTTCGCAAGCGTCATACGCGACGGCGGCAGGGTCGGCGCCTTGTTTGTGTTTGACGATCTCGACCCCAATGCGATCGGCCCACGTCGCCAACTGATCCACGGCGGCGGCGCGGAAGGTGTCGCTGGCGCAAACCATCACCTTCTTGCCCATTTGATTTTTGAGTATCCATGCGAGTTTGGCGATGGAGGTCGTCTTGCCCGCGCCATTGATCCCGGCAACAAGAATGACGGTCGGCGCAACCGCCGAGAGCGTTAACTCGTGCTCTTCGGCGCCGAATAGAGACAAGAGTTGATCGCGTATCACGCCTTCGGCCTGGTCGGCGTTCTTGATCTTCCCCAGCTTCCAACTTTCCCGCACCGCCGACTTAATCGACTGCACGCGCATCACGCCCATGTCGGCGCGGATGAGCTTTTCTTCCATCTCGTCCAGAAACGCATCATCAATCTGCCGCCCGGGCACGAACAGCGTGCGCACGTCGGTCGTCAGCACTTCTTTGGTCTTGCCAAGTGCCGATTTGAGCTTGTCGAGGGTTTTGGAGAAGAAGCCCATGTAAGAGGGTTCGGGGGTTGGGCGTTAGGGTTCAGGGGTCAGGGGTCGAGGTTCAGAAGTCAGGGTGTCCGAAGCAGTAGACTCCTGCTCCCCGACGCCTGATTTCTGATTCCCGACTCCTGAATCCTGAACCCCGACCCCTGAACCCTCGATAACGGCCCGGTGTTCCCTCAGCAGCGCATCCAGCACGCCGTTGACGAAGCCGGGGGAGTTTTCGGTGGAATATTGTTTGGCCAGCTCGATCGCTTCGTCAATAACGACTTTCGGCGGCGTGGCCGATCCGGTCAGCTCGTACGCCGCCAGCCGGATGATGTTGCGATCGACCGCCGGCTGGCGCCTCGGGGGCCATTGCGGGGCGAGCAGTTCCATGCGCTGATCGAGGACGTCGCGGCGGTTCCACGTCCCACGAGCCGACTCGATGGCGCGCGAACGGATGTCGGCGTTGCCGCTGTATTCTTCGGCGATACGAATGGCCATGGCGTCGTCATCGGCGCCTGCGGCATCCCATGCAAAAAGAATCTGCAGCGCTACTTCGCGGCTTTTGTGCTCTGGCCTCACGACCGGGAGTATAGGTGCATTGCGCGCCGGTGGCCAATTGGCGGGGGAAAGCGTAACGATTGACGATTAACGATTAGGTGGGTGCATTGGTGGCAAAGACATTCCTGTCCGTGTTTCCGTGGCGACATTGAATCGGAGACACAGACAAGAATGTCTGTGCCACCGTCATCGACGTTGTTAATTGTCAATCACAATTCGTTACGATGCGACGCAGCTGAAAGTCGCCGGGCGGCGAAGTAGGCCCGAACCTCGCGTTCCGAAATCCGCTTGTCGTTCTTGATCGAATGAATCACGCTATACCCTCGGGAAACCAGTTCCGCCGGTTCGTACGGCAACCCTTCATGGCGCACGCCGAACACTTCGTTGTCGCCGACAAAGTTCGCGTGCTTCAGCCCGACGGCGGCGGTGTACATGCCGATCATGACGTCTTCGGGGCTGTCGACGCTCAGCCATTGCAGCGGATTTTTTAAGTGGCCTTGTGTTTCCATACGCCGGACAAATTCGTGCGATAGCGCGTATCCGCCGCCCAGACAGTGCTCGCCGTACGCGTACCCTTGCTTGCGGGCGGTGGTGAGTGCGGCGCGAATGTCTTTGAGCGCGCCGCCGGTAGCCCGATCGCGAATGGCGCGATAGGCCTTACGCGGCTTCAACCAGGGGATTGCAGGCTTGTGCAGATTCTTCATGATCGCCGCGTTCCGGCTGATATCCCTCGGCGTGCCGTTGGGAGTGAGCGTGTACGCGCCGATCATGCCGATGGCCGGATTTTCGCTGAGCTTGACGAAGATCTTGTTTGCGAACGGCGCGATCACCAACGCATCACTGTCGAGCTTAAGAACAAACTGCGCATCTTCTGCGTACCGGGCGATCCACTGTAGCCCGGTGAGGATTACGCTGCAGATGCCTTTGCCTTTGGTGTAGCCGGCTTTCTGCGTCGAGCGGTCATGCCATACGCTCACCGGGGACATGTTGATGGGGAATTTGATCTGCTCGGTCAGTTTACGATCGGCTTTGGCATCGTCCACCATCACGAAGTAACTCGGCCCGTGCTCAAACGCAGCGATCGACGCGACTAAGTCGGCGACACGATCGATCTCCTGCGGCTTCGGCCCGACGGCGACGAGCGCGGCGAATTTTGGAATGGGAGGCATAGGCTGATCATCGGTCAACTGGATTACTAAAGTTATTCGCGTGGGCGTTAAACCGCGTCGAAGTTGTCATCCGAATTGTGCTACCCACCCGCGCGAATCTTCTCCGCCAGCGCGATCATCTCCACGGCGGCGTCGGCGGCGTTTTCGCCGGCGTGGCCGTGGGTGCCGCCCAGGCGCTCGCGGGCTTGTTGTTCATTTTCGGTCGCCAGCACGCCGAATATTACGGGAATGCCGGTCTGGATCGCGACATCCTGCATGCCGCGCGCCGCCTCGCCGGCGACATACTCAAAGTGAGCGGTCTCCCCGCGGATGACGCAGCCGAGGCAGATGACGACGGCGAACCGGCCGGTGTCGATCAACTGCTTTGCGGCCACCGGCAATTCGAACGCGCCGGGGACGCGATGGGTTTCGATGCGATCGCCGTCCAACCCGTGCGCTTTCAGGCGCTCGATCGCGCCTTTGAGCAGTTCGTCGACCAGCGGCCCGTTGAACCGTGCCGCCACGATCGCCACACGGGCGTCAGTCGGGATACGATGCTTCTCGGCGGGCGGGCGGGCTTTGGACATGGGTGGTTGGAGGTTGGATGTTGTGGGTTGGATGTTGGAGCTTGTACGGTATCGCCTGTAAGTTGTAGGCGGCCTTTCATTGATGTCAAATGTTCGGCAATGCAATACGTGGACTACCACGACGACCAACACAACCCACAACAACCAACCTCCATGCCGCTTCTCCACCACCTTCTCCCGCTCCTGCAACTCACCCGCATGGCGCTGGTGTTTACCGCCGTCAGCAACAGCATTTGTGCGATGTTGCTGCTGGCGAAGCTGGCGGGTGTGAAGGGGGCCGACCCGTGGAATACGCTCACGGTTTGGAACGTGTCGGCGATCGTGCTTATGTCGATCGGCATGTACGGTTTTGGGATGAGCCTCAACGACATCATCGACCGCCGGCGCGATTCGCAGATGTCGCCGGGCCGGCCGTTGCCCAGCGGGCGGATTGGCGTGGCGACGGCGCACGTCATCTGCGCGCTAATGGCCACTCTCGCCATGCTGGGTGCCGCGGCTTACGGGTGGGGAACGCAGCTGCGCTGGGCGACGGTGGCGTGCGGCGGCATCACGCTGTTGCTCATCGCGTTTTACAATATGGCGGGAAAATATCTCGTCGCGCCGGGTTTGATTTCACTCGGGCTGATTCGCTTTTTTCACGCGATCATTGCCGCGCCGCAAGTTCCGCTGTTGTGGCATCCGCTATTGCTGCTGAACCACGTCGTGATTCTTTCGGCGGTTTGTTACAAACTGGAAGACAAGCGCCCAAACCTGACGCGTGTGCACTGGTGGGCGGTCCTGCTCGGATTGATGCTGATCGACGGCCTATGCATTGGGGCGCTGGCATGGCGGCGGACACCGCCGGGCGGGTCGGTGGCGGACGCGCTCTGGATCGCGCCCGGCCTGATGTACGCCGGCGGGGCGGTGGCGGGGTTTCTCATTGCGGCGGCGATTGTGGCGCGCAAGAGCCTCGACGCTCGTTCGGCCGGCCAAACGCTTATGCTAATCGGTTTGCTGTGGCTGATCATTTACGACGTCGCCATCGTCGCCGGTTACGTCAACCTTCGCGCGGCGGCGCTGTTGTCGCTGCTGCTGCCAATGGCCTACTTGGCGGTGCAGATGATGCGGTGGTGGTCGCGCTTGGTGGCGATATCGCAGCCGTCGAAATATCTTCGTGCGCGGTAAGGAATCGCTTCGACTGGGCATTTGTCAATCGTCAATCGTCAATCGTTACGACGTCGTAACGATTGACGATTGACGATTGAGAGCGGCCTCACACATCTAACCTGTAAGCCGCGCGTAACAATTGCTCGACCGCCGGCGTCCTTTCGGTAGCATGACGATGATGAGTGACCCATGGAGTATCGATTCCCTTGAGCGCCGACGGTTTTTGGCCGGGGTGACGCTTTTGGCACACGGGTTTGAAGGCAGCATTGATGACTGGGTGGCCGCGACCGCAAATGGAATTGTCGGCCGGTTGGGCGGCGCGTCGGCGGCGTCGGTTTACACGATGAAGGTGGACGACTCCACCGGTGCGGTGGCCGTCACCGATTTTTCGCCCGATCCGGGCTACGGCGATTACCGCAGCACCACCGCGTCGGAAGTGGTCATCCGTCTCGACTACAACGCGGTCAGCGGGGCGGCGTATTCCACCGGCGAAGTGGCGGCGGTCGTGGCCAACTATCTTCTGCTGCCGCGCACCAGCCAACAGTTGCCGGCATTAGTGCAATTGCCGCTTCACCTGGCCGGCCACAGCCGCGGGGCTTCGCTGGTGGCGGAAGTCGCGCGCATCGTCGGGCGGCGCGGAGTGATTGTCGACCAGACCACTTTTCTCGACCCGCACCCGGTCGATGGCGAGAACGATTTTTTCGGCTCCGATTATGGCGATGCCGCCATGGCCGTCTGGGACAACGTCGTCTTCGCCGACAACTATTGGCGCACCGACGGCAACGCCAACAACTTCGATTTCGATGGCGAAGCGGTCGCGGGCACACATGAGGGTGATTTGAACAATTCGGTGCAGCTCGATCCAGGGTTCGTTGCGCACAATTCCGTTCCAGCGTACTACGTGGGCACGGCCGACCTGACCCTGCCCGATAGTTCCAGCGGGCCCATCGATTCCGACTGGTACGGAACCACCACCGCCAAACCCGCGCGCGATCAGACGGGCTATCTCTTCAGCCGAGTCGGCGGGGGCACGCGGCCCAGCGACGGCATTGGCGCGTTGCTTGACGGCGCAGCCAATCGCAGCAGCGCCGGACAATCGGGCACGCAGTTTCCCAATATTTTTGATTTAAAAGCCAAAGGAGGCAGTTCGTTTTTCGCCGGTACGAATTTCAACATCAGCTTTCGAGGCAGCGACCGCGACGGGCAGGCATCGTATGAAATTTATATGGACACCGATCGCAATCCATACAACGGATCGGGAACGCTTATCGCCAACAGCGCACTGAACGGCGGCGTGGACGTGTTCGAGTCATCGAGCACCGCCGGCGCGCTGCCCAAGGGAAAGTATGTCATCGCTTCGAAGATCGTTGACGACGACGGACAGACCCGCTGGTTCTACGGCCGCACGATCACGATGACCGATCCGCCTCCGGTCGGCTCACTGGCCGGCGGAATTCTGACCATTAACGGAACGACCGGCGACGACAACATCGGCATCAGCGAGTCCGGCGGGCAACTTGTCGCCACGCTCGGATCGCTTTCCAGCAACTTCAACAGCGCCGATGTGCAGCGCATCGAAATTTTCGCCGGCGGTGGGAATGATGATGTGAGCATCAGCGCCGACATCATCACCTACATGGACTTAGGCGGCGGCAACGATCGCGCCATCGGTGGGGCGGGAAGCGATACACTGACCGGCGGGGCAGGCAAAAACACGCTCTTCGGCGGGCTGGGCAACGACCGCCTCAACGGATCAGGCTCGCGCGACAGCCTGCTGGGCGAAGGCAACGACGACCGCCTCTACGGCAACGGCGGCGACGACACGCTGGACGGCGGGGGAAACGTCGATCGCCTGTTCGGCGGCGACGGGAATGATTTGCTTTTCGGCGCAAGCTCCAACGATAAACTCTACGGCGAAGCCGGCGACGACACCCTGTTCGGCGGCAGCGGCAACGACATCCTCGACGGCGGCGCCGGCACCGACTCGGCTGAAGACCAGAGCGGGGATGATCGGGTTAGTATTGAAGTGTTGTTGTGAGCGGGAAAGCATGCGACGAAATGCGAGGTAACGATTGACGATTAACGATTGAGATAAGATGAGTCTGCTTAATCGTTAATCGTCAATCGTTACGATGTAGATGGAAGAACGATGCAACAGAAAAAATACACACTCCTTCTCGACTTGCTCGAACAGCGCCGGTTGATGTCCGCCGCGTTCGACCTTATCGGCGTGACCGATTTGCGCAACGACGGAACCCTCTCCGGCATCGACGGCGGTGGGGTGAGTGTGGCGGTGATTGATACGGGGCTGGACATCAACCACCCGCTCATTTCGCCCAATTTCGTTGCCGGGGCGGATATCGTCGGGGGCGGGAGCAACCCCACGGTGGTCAACGCGCACGGCACGCACGTCGCGGGCATCGTCGGTTCGATTCCGGATCCCAGCCGCGGGTATGATGGCGGAGTGGCGCCGGGCGTCGGCCTGATCGGCCTCAACGTCTTCAGCCAAACCAGCGGCGGCGAAGTGGGGGCGGACAATCGGTCGATCGAGCGCGCGCTGCAGTGGGTGCTCGACAACCGCGCGCAATACAACATCGTCGCGGTCAACATGAGTTTGGGCAGCGGGTTCTATACGTCGCCGTCGCAGGTGAGCGGCGATCTGTACCGCGACGAAATCGAAGAGCTGGAAGCCGTCGGCATCACCATCGTTTCGGCGGCGGGGAATACCTACGGCGTGGTGCGCGATAGTTCGGGCGAGCAGTTTGATCTGCAGTTTGCCAACTCGGCGTCGCCGGGCATTATCAGCACGCTTAACGTCGGGGCCGTGTGGGAAACGAATGAAGGCGGCGGATTCTACTGGTCGGGCGGGAATACGGTTGATCTAACCACCGGCCCGGATCGCGTGGTGAGCTTCAGCCAGCGCCCGCCGACCAATCCGGGCAATGCCATTTTCGCGCCCGGCGCGGTCATTCAATCCACCTGGCCGAACAATCAATTGCACGAAACGCAGGGCACCAGCATGGCCAGCCCGATGGTGGCCGGAGCGGTCGCCTTGTTGCAAGATGCCTCGCTCACCTTCGGCGGGCGACTGCTGTCGCCGATTGAGGTGCGCGACATCCTCCAGCAAACCGGCGATACAATCGTCGACGGCGACGATGAAGATGATGCGCTGTTCATCGACAGCAACGGCAACGGCAGCGCCGATGCCGGCGAAGTGATTTCGCTGCAGAACACGGGTAACAGCTACAAGCGTATCAATGTCTATAACGCCGTGCGGTTCATCCGCGACCAGTCCGGCGGCGGGGCAAGTGTGCCGGCGGGCGACCCGAGCAGCGTGCTGGCGGGGGCGATTCTTGCTCCGGCGCTCAACGGTTCGCCCAGCGATGCGATCGAAGGCATTCTCGGCAGCGACGGCAACGTGAGCGTGGGCAACCGCGATGTCGATCTCTACAAGTTTACCGTGACCGTCGCCGGCGAAGTGACGATCGAAGTGGCCCCCAGCGCGACCGACCGCGCCGATTTCAACAGCGTCCTGCGCCTCTTCCGCAGCAACGGCTCGCAACTCGCGATTGACGACAACGGCGGCGCGGGCGATTTCTCGCTGATCAAGCGCAACCTCACACCCGGCACCTATTACGCCGGGGTAAGCGGCGCGGGCAACACCACCTACAACACCGTCGATGGCAGTGGGCGAACGACGGGAAAAAGCGGCAATTTCCGCATCGGCTTCAGCTTGAAAAACGTCGATCCCAACGGAATCCTCGGCGGGGCGGTGGGGGTCGATCTCACCACGCAAGGCGAAGCGCCGCAGGCATTCAACGGCTTCATCGGCGCTGATTTCGGCAAAGACGTGGGCGTGAGCGACGTGGACCTGTTCAGAATTGTCGTGCCCGATATCGGCACGCTGCTCATTGATGTGGATACCGCGTTCGACAGCGAATTTGTCGACAGCTTCGTGCGCGTGTTTAACGAGGCCGGTACTCAACTGGCTTTTGATGACGACGGTTTTGCGATTGACGTGAACAACAGCCAGATCGAGTTCGACGCCGGCAACGGCATCGCCGCCGACGGCGCGGGAACCGCCATCGGGCATACCTCCGACAGTTTTGTCGCCGGGACCGTGCAGCGCGGGGATGTGTATTACATCGGCGTGAGCGATTTTCAGAACCAGTCGTACAACCCCACGAACCTCAGCAACCGCGTGGCGGCGGGCGCGGGTGGTTTCTACAACCTTTCGATCGGCTTTGTGAGCAATGATCGCAATGGATCGATCGCGCAAGCGGTCGGAATTTCCTCCCTGCCGTTGGCGAGCCAGCTCGGCTTCATCGGCACCGACGTCAACGGCACGGTGGACGTCGGCGATCGGGATGTGGACGTGCTGAGGCTGCGCCCGACCACCGATGGTATTCTGGAAATTCGCGCCGATTCGTTCGGGCTTGCCGGTAACACCGATCCACTCGATACGCTCATCACCCTGTTCGACGGCGCCGGCGCGAAGTTAGCGCAACTCGACGATACTTCGACCGGCGGCGACCCGGTGCTGCGGATATCGGTGCCGAAAAACCGTGATTATTACGCGGCGTTCAGCGCCAAAGGCAATGACAGTTTTGATCCGTTCATTCTCGGGTCGGGCTCGTCGGGCGCGACCGGCACGTATGAGATCAACGTCCGCACAGTGTCCGCCAGCGCGGCAACTACGCTGCGCGATGACACGATTTCATCCGGCGGCGTACGCGCGGTGACCCTCGGGACGTCGTTCGCGGCATCAGTCGGGTACGACGATACGCTGGTGCGCGGCGAGGCGGACGTCGATCTGTACCAGTTTTTCGCGCCCGCTAACGGCCTGGTTGAAATCAAGGCGTTTACGCAGAACGCGTTCGGTGCCGATACGTTTCTGCGGCTGTTCGATTCCAGCGGCACGCAAATTACTTCCAACGACAACGACGGCGATACCGTCAACAGCCGCATTCAGTTTAATGCTGCGGCGGGCACCACTTATTACGTCGGTGTGAGCGGCAAGGGCAATTCCACCTACAGCGCCACGACCGTCAACGGCGTGGCGGGGAGCGCGGGCAATTACGTTTTCAGTATTGACGGACAGTTTGCGAGTTTGAGTGGCAAGACCGCGAATGTAATTGGCACGACTGGCAACGATGACATTCGCGTGGTGGCCGAGGGAACCAGCATCGGCATCTTCCGCGGCAGCGGCGAACTGCGGTTCAGCGATACTTCGGTCGGCTCGCTGAGCATTCTCACCGGCGACGGGAATGACGTGATCACCGTCGAACCGGGCGTGGATGAAGTCGTCTACATCGACGGCGGCGGCGGCAACGATTCGATCACCGGCGGCGACGGGGCCGATACCCTCACCGGCGGGGCGGGCAAGAATACGCTGGCCGGCGGTGGCGGGGCCGATCGCATCAACGGCAGTGGCGGGCGCGATCTGATCTTCGGCGGTGCCGGCGACGACCGGCTCTTCGGCAACGGCGGTAACGACACCCTCGACGGCGGCGGCAACGTCGACCGAATCTTCGGCGGCGACGGCGACGATTCGCTCATCGGCGCATCAAGCAACGATAAAATCTACGGCGAAGCCGGAAACGACACCCTCATCGGCGCCGCCGGCAGCGATATCCTCGACGGCGGTGATGGGATCGATTTAGCCGACGACGATAACGGCGACACGCGAACGAGCATTGAATCGTTGCTTTGATAAGTCTGCGGCATCCCTGCAGTTCGCCTGCTCAGTTGCGGTCGGCGGCTTCTCTATCGCGATCCACGTTCGACGCCGGGAACGCCGAGAGCCGTATTTGTTGACGCGAGTCCTGTGGTAGACCTACCATTTCGTATCCTCAACCTGTAGTTGGTGATAGGCTCAATCCGACGCGACCGGGATCGCGAATGTCAGAGAGGACAGTAATGTTTATAGAGACTATCGGCGGTCAAAGCGCTCAATTCAACCCGCTCCGTTCGGGTTACATGACGGCTTTTCAAATTGAGTTCCTTGAGACGCGTCAACTATTTTCGCTTGCTCCAACCTCGATTGAAGGTTTAAATTTCTCAGTGATAGTGACTGCAGGCTCGTTTCCGTTTGCAGACACCGGTTCTTATGTTTTCAGAAGCGCTGAGTCAGGAAACCGGTATGTCCTCGACTATGGAGATGACATCAACATTCCGAACTCCGAGGGCGCATACTCCTACGCTCGAACTAGTGACAATGTTGGGACTATTATTGCTCATGACGACCTCGTGGGCGGCTTGACTGGAACATTGATCTTCGATACCTCCAGCACGGGTAGCTTCGTGTTGGCAAGCCCCGGGGCCGGCTCTCAGACCGGAAGTTTCATTCAATCTGGCGCCTCGGCCCCTTCGTTCGCATCCTTACTCAGTCAAGTTCTCCGCGTGGCAGGGACAACGGGTGATGATCTGGTCGGCTTAAGCCTCAAATCAAGCCAGATCAACGTCACTCAAAATGGACAAACGCAGAAGTTCCAGTCGTCCTTGGTCGGTCGGATCGAGATCTTTGCCGGTAGCGGCAACGACCGGCTATTGGAATCGGCAGTCGCGCGCCCAATATACATCGACGGCGGAGCGGGCAACGATTCGCTCACCGGCGGCGACGGGGCCGATACCCTCACCGGCGGGGCGGGCAAGAATACGCTGGCCGGCGGTGGCGGGGCCGATCGCATCAACGGCAGTGGCGGGCGCGATCTGATCTTCGGCGGTGCCGGCGACGACCGGCTCTTCGGCAACGGCGGTAACGACACCCTCGACGGCGGCGGCAACGTCGACCGAATCTTCGGCGGCGACGGCGACGATTCGCTCATCGGCGCATCGAGCAACGATAAACTTTATGGACAAGCCGGAAACGACACCCTCATCGGCGCCGCCGGAAGCGATATCCTCGACGGCGGTGATGGGATCGATTTAGCCGACAACGATAACGCTGACACGAGAACCGGCATCGAATCCATTTTGTAGCGTGCCAAGGACGGTTGGGGGTGCCACGATCTTGCCTCTGGGGCCAATTCGTGCGGCGTGGCCTGTTCGAAAAACAGTAGGAACGCTTTGTGCGGACTACTTGAGCTGAGACTCAAGTAGTGGCACCCGTGCCGATTTGAAAAATCACCCGAACCGGTTGTGAGTACCCGCGCGGGTTTGAAAAGTCATCATGCGGGAATCTACTCACACCTTTCGCAAGTCCGGCCCATTGTAAATCGACCGCGGGCGTATGATGCGGTTGTTGGCCAGTTGTTCGATGACATGCGCCGCCCACCCGCAGCAACGGCTGGCGGCGAACATCGGCGTGTTGAGGTCAACCGGAATCTTCAACATGTTGAAGATGGGGGCGGCGTACAGGTCGGCATTCGCATACAGCTTTTTCTCACGCTCCATGACCGCTTCCAGTTCCTGGCAGATGGCAACCCACTTGTGCTGATCGAGGCGGTTTTCAATTTCGGTCGCCAGTTTGCGCATCACCGGCACTCGGCTGTCGCCGGTGCGGTAGACGCGGTGGCCGAAACCCATCACTTTGGCGCGGTGGCTGAGTTTGTCTTTCACCCACGCGGCAACGTTTTCAGGCGAGCCGATTTCTTCCAGCACGCCCATCGCCTCTTCATTCGCGCCGCCGTGCAGCGGGCCTTTGAGCGTGCCCAGCGCGCTGGTGCAGGCGGCGTATATGTCGCTGAGCGTGCTCACGGTAACTCTTGCGGCGAAGGTCGATGCGTTGAATTCATGTTCGGCATACAGGATGTAAAGAATATCGATGGCGCGAGCCTTGAAATCTTCGGGAACCTGCCCGGCGAGCATGTAGAGAAAGTTTGCCGCGTGCGAGAGGCCGTGCTTGGGCAGCAGCACGTCCTTCCCTTCGCGCACGCGCCCGCCGGCGGCGGCGAGGACGTTCATCTTCGCCAGCAATCGTACCGACTTGCGTTTGTTGGCCTCGATGGAGTGATCGTTCAGATCGGCATCGTACGCGGCCAACGCGCTCACGCCGGTGCGCATGAAATCCATCGGGTGCATGGTTTTGGGAAGCAGCCGAAGAATCTTGACCACGTCGTCGGGCAGCCTGGCTTCATCGACAAGCTGCGTACGAAAATGCTTCAATTGATCGGCGTCGGGCATGTCGCCGTAGATCATCAGGTAGGCGACCTGCTCGAACGTTGCGTGGTCGGCCAGATCATGCACGTCGTAGCCGCGGTAGCGCAGGCCGGAGTTTTCATCGACGTAACAAATGGCCGACTCGCCCGCGATCACGCCCGCCAGACCTGGAGAATATGCCGGTGTTCCTGTCGTCGTATTGCTCATGCGTTCCTCCGCAACATGCATGGTATGGGCAAGCGCGGAAAAGTCGAACTGTGCAAGTGATGACTGGCTGCGGTTCTCCATCGCCGCCGAGCACGAATAGACAGGCACCGTCAGCCGTGGATGAACGCCGATGAACGCAGGTCCAGGAAAAGCATATCGCGACAGCGCTGCGCTGCGATCTCATTTCTGCATCTGCGTTGATCTGCGGCTGAACTCATTGACCGGATGCCGCTGCCGTAATCCTGCGTTCATACACCCGCGCGTCGAACGCGTGCAGCATGTTGGCAATCTGCGGCGGCGGAGGCGTGAGTTGGGGCGAATCGGGGACTTGAAGATAGGCGAGTGTACGCTGCAGAATCTGCCCGGCCGCGGGGGCGGAAACGGTGCCGCCGAAGTGGGCCAGCGATTTATCGGGGTCGTGCAAAATAACGGCGACGACGACGCGCGGGTTTTCAAACGGCCCGCCGCCGACGAACGAACTGGTGTAGTTCGTTTCATTATACGAACCGCCTTGTGCGGTGTGGGCGGTGCCGGTTTTGCCGAACAGGTTCCACCGCTCGCTGCGCGCCTTCTGGCCGGTTCCGCGGAAGACCACATCGCACATGATTCGAAGTACGAGTTGCGCCGTCGGTTCGTCAATCGCCCGCACTTTCTCATGATGTTTTTTAGCGGCGGGATCGATTTCGCTTTCAGGCGTAAGCAACCCGTGCAGCACATGCGGCGACGCGAGCAATCCGCCGTTGGCATAGGCGCACACAGCGCGGGTGAGTTGCAGCGGCGTGACCATTAACTCGTAGCCCATGGCGATGCTGACCGGGCTGGGCTTGGTCCACTTGCGAAGCGGGTTGAGCAGTCCGGGGTCTTCGCCGGGAAGATCAACCTTCGTTCGCTGGCCGAACTTGAACTGCGCCACCGCATCATGCAGCGGCTTAGGGCCGATCTTCTCGCTCAGTTGCACCATGCCGATGTTGCTGGATTTGACCATCACATCCCACAGCGCCAGGTCGCCGTAGTAATGCACATCCTGCACCAGTTTGGCGCGGAGCGGTGATTTGTACGGGCCGGGAATGTGAAATAGATCGGTCGGTTTCGCCAGCTTGTTCGCCAGCGCCGGGCCGACGATGAACGGCTTGATGGTCGATCCCGGCTCGTACGGGTCGGTGAGGCACCGATTGCGGCGCACCTCGGGCGTCAACGCGGTATCTTCAATGTTGGCGGGGTTAAAGGTGGGCCAGTTGGCCATCGCCAGGATTTCGCCGGTCTGCGGGTCCATGAGGATCGTTTCACCGGCGCGAACGCGGAATTGCTCGCACGCGGCGGCGAGTTCCTGCTCGGCGATCATCTGGATGTTCGAATCGATCGACAATATCACATGTGTGCCGTTCACCGGCGCGACGTAATCTTCGGCGGCGGTGGCGATGCTTCGCCGGCGCGCGTCTTTTAACGATCGCTTGAACCCGTCTTTGCCGCGCAGGAGTTTTTCAAACTGCAGCTCGACGCCCTCAAGCCCGATGTTGTCCTTCTGCACGCCGCCCAGCACATGGGCGGCGAGCGAGCCCATGGGGTATTCGCGCACGTCGACCGGTTCGAGCACCACGCCGGGAAGGTTGAGCTTGGCGACGGCGTCAACGATGTAGTCGTCCAAAAAGTCGGCCACCTTCACATAGCGGCTGGTCGATTTGTCGCCGATGAGTTGCGAAATTTCGAGCGGGTCTTTGTCGATCAGGGCGGCGAGTTTGGCGATTTCGCGGTCGAGGTCGACGAGCGTCTTGCCGTCTTCCTGAAACACTTCGAGCATGAACTTCGGGTCAACGAACAGCGACTTTTTCTGCACCGTGCCGGCCATGAGCAGGCCGTTGCGATCAAAAATGCTCCCGCGGCGGGCGTGGAGGGTTTCGGTGTAGTGCTGTTGGCGGTCGGCCTGCAGAATTGTGCGTTCCCGGCCCAGTGTTTGCAGAAAAACGACGCGGCCTGCCAACGCAAGAAACGTCATCATGATCGCCGCAAATACGATGGCGGCGGCGCGGGGGGAGAAGGGTGGCTGGGCGTTGTTCAGCGGGTCGGTCACGTCCGATAAGGATCGGCTTAGCGGGCTGTGGATCGTGAAAAATCTGATGGTGGATTCCCCCTCCTGGGACGCCAAGAGTGCGTGAGGGGGAGGGTCGAGCGCGATAGCTGCATTCCGCCGAAGACCCTCCCCTCGGCCCCCTCCCGGAGTACCAGGAGGGGGAGTAACATCGATGCTATTCTTGTGTGCGCGCCGGCACCGGAATTCTCGGAATCATTTTCAGGTTTTCCGTGTTGACGGTCTGAATGATCGCATTCGGCGCGGTGTACGTCGCAATTTGCAACTGCTGGTTCCAGAGCTTGGCCTGCGCCGCTTCAATGTCGCGGTGAAGCTGGTTGTTCTGGTAGTTGATCTCCAGCCGCTGCTGCCGCAGTTGCAGCAGCACGATGCCGATGACCGTGGCGAGGAAGAGGGTGAGGAGGATTTTGAGCATGGTCAGGGTTCTGGGTTCAGGGTTTGGGGTTGAGGGGTGGAGGATTGGTTTCTGTCTCCTGCCCGCGGCCTCCTGAGCACCGACCCCTGACTCCTAGTTGTTCACCGCCACCGATTTCGCCGGCAGCTTCAGCTTCATGCCCGGGCGGATGATGTCGCCGCCTTTGAGCATCTCGCGGTTAAGTTCCTTGATGGCGGCGACGGCGTCGGCGGCACCGCATTGATCCTGGGCGATGCGGGTCAGGTTGTCGCCTTCTTCCACGATGTAGGTAGCGCCGGGCTCGGGCTTGGAGGGAGCCTGCGCGAGTTGCGGCTTGACAGGATTTAATACAATTGTCGTTGAAGAATCCGGGGCTGAAGCGCCCGGCTTGGTGTTGAATTGCGGAATGTTGTATGTGCGACCTTCGATGACCAGATTGGGGTTGTCTTTCAAGTTGGGGTTGGCTTCGATGATGGCGGTCAACACGGCTTTGGAACTGGTGCCGTAAACTTTGGTGGCAATCTTCGAAAGAGTGTCGCCCGGCTCAACTTTGTATTTGCTCATGGCGGCGGGCTGCTGCGGCTGGGGGTTGCCGCCGACGGGGATGATGGCTTGGCCGAACTTCTGCGCTTCGGCGTTCAGGCGAGTCATTACTGGGTCGCTGGTGCGCGATGGGGGAACCGCTTTTGCTGGTTCGGTGATTTGCTGTACCGGGTTGTATTGCGCGACTTGATCCGGGGCTGAAGCCCCGTTGTTGGGACGTTGCGATGGAAGTGGATCGGTGTTGGGGGAAGTGATCGTCACCGGCTCGTTTTGTGTCGGCGTGTTGACCTCCACAATTTTTACAGGCTGCGGGCGCGGTTGAAAGTCTTCGGCGCTGCGCACCGGCTGATTGGGCTGAACCTGCGGCGGCACAACCTGGGCGGCAGCGTGCTGCGCCGCACCGGGCGTGTTGACGGCGGCGCGGACGATCGATCCGGCATTCGACATTGGCGCCGACGGCGGCTCGGTACTGCTGGTGAGATGGTCGGACAGCAGGATTCCGATCACAATGATAAATGCCAGTCCGACCAGCAATCCGATCTTCGTTTCGCGCGTCATGAGTTGATCCGGTTGGTTGTTAGTTGCCAGTTGTTGGTTGCCAGTTGTTGGTTGTTCGTTGCCCGTGCAGCATGTCGGACTCGCACCGGCAACTTCCTACTGACAACTGACAACTACTCTGTTTTCTCGGCCACACGAAGCTTCGCCGAGCGGGCTCGTTGGTTTTTGGCGGTTTCGAGTTCGGAGGGCGAGAGGGGCTTTTTGGTAATAACCTTGAGAAGCCCGGTCTGCTCCGCAAACCGAAACGCCTGCTTCACCGCGCGGTCTTCCACACTATGGAAGCTGATGACCGCCATCCGTCCGCCGGGCTTGAGGTGCCTGGGGGCCACTTCAAGCAGGCGGACGAGGTTTTCCACCTCGCCGTTGACCTTCATGCGCAGGGCCATAAAGGTTCGGGTGGCCGGATCAATCCGCGCCCTGGAAGCACCGCTTCCAGTTCCGGTGCGTCCTGCACCGATCGAGGGAACAACCGACCGAACAAGCTCGGCTAACTCCCTCGTATTTTTGATCGGCGAAAGCTGACGCGCTTCCACAATCTTTCTGGCAATCCGGCGAGAAAATCGTTCGTCGCTCAGTTGATAGATCAGATCGGCCAACTCTTTCTCGCCAAACCGGTTGACGATCTGGCCGGCGGTGAGTCGGCTGCGCGGGTCGATGCGCATGTCCAGCGGGCGATCTTCGCTGAAACTCATGCCGTAGGCGGGGTCGAGAAACTGGTTGGTGCTCAGGCCCAAATCTGCGAAAATGCCGTCAACCTTCTCGTGGCCGGATTCGCGGAGCACTTCATCGATTTCGGAAAAATTGGCGTTGACGAGCGTCACGCTTGCCGCGGCGCCGTCGAGCCGAGTGCGTGCGTATTCAAGGTTACGCGGATCGGCTTCCAGCGCGATGAGGCTTCCGCCGGTGCCCAGGGCGTTGGCAATAGCCAGCGCGTGCCCGCCGCGGCCGAGGGTGCAATCGACGACGACCGCATCGCCGCTGGGGCGGAGGGCCTCGAGCACCTCGGCCAGCATCACCGGTTCGTGACCATGTTCGGCGGGCTGCATCAATTCAGAAGATTGTGACGAAAATAAACTTGAAAAGTACTGCGGGGTAAGCGATACTCCTGATGTTCGTTAAATGTTCGCATTTGTTCTGGCAGAATTTACCTTCGATTGGGGCAATCCCTGATTGTTTCGGCCGGCAGGACTTTTAAACTTCGCATTTGTGGCAGTTGATTCGTGGCAGTTGATTCGTGGCAGTTGATTCGTGGCAGTTGAACCGCGTGTACGATAGAACGTAAGACAAGCAGCGGTAAGGAATGCCGCTGAAAAAAACCAATCGAGGCAACCTCCGTGTCGCCGCGATTGGAAGCCAGTGAGATCGGGCGTCCATGCACCCTCGGGTTACAGCCCAAGGCCCCATCCGTGAGACGATCCCACAGCACGCACCTGAAGCACTCCGCAACCGGCGAGCCGATCCTTCGGCTCGCCTGTTGTGTTTTGGTGATCCACCTGAGCCGGCATCCGTGCTCGCGCGGGCGGATCATTCGACTATTGAAAAACGACCCTTCCTTGGGACGTGATGGGTTGTTTTTCCCTTATCAGAACCCTGAAACAGCGAATCCCGTCGGCGTCATTTGCTTTGATATGGCAGCGAGCGGGTGGCACGCCGCGCGTTCAAAGCACCAAGTTTTACAAGACGCCACAGGCGGGTAAGCCTAAGCATCGGGCATCTGAAGCAACTGATTAAACCGCACTTCCCAATCGCTGCGGTTCCAGATTTCCAGGTGATTGCGCACGCCGATGAGCGTGATCTCTCGACCTGTCGAAGTCCGGCGGAGCATGATTTCGGGGATGAGAATCCTTCCTTGTTTATCCCACGCAACCTTACTTGCCAATGCGAAAGTGGCCTGCCAATTCTCAAGCGTTTTGGCGTCGGGCCGAATTTCTGCTTCGGGCTTCAGTTCCTGCTCTTCGCGAGATAAAAGCCCTTCGTAATATTGCTCGGCATACAGCCAAGGCTTTCGATTTTGCCCAAGGACGAGATAAAAGCCCTTTCCATCGCGCTCGTGGTCCATTATTTTCCGCACGTCCGATGGCACTAGTACGCGGTTCTTGTCGTCGATGGTGAGCTCATGTTCCCCGATGTAAACCGCGTGTCTCATTATTTTCTGTTGCTTTCATCTGACGTGGGTGGTTTTACCACTCTCTTCCACTTTTTCAATATCTAAAACAAAAATCTTGGTAAATTGATGAAGTTTCTTCGACGCGCTATCCGAGGGGCCCGCTTCTTCCCCCACTTGTTCACATTTTTCCATACTTGTCCACAAGAAAATGGTGGATAACCTGTCACTTGCTTATGGGCGAATGCGGCGGAGGCGGTCGATCCCGCGCGCAATTGCCCCGCTACCGCAAATTACGGTCAAAAGCAGCCAAGACGCTGGTGGGGGAAAGTGGAAGGATTTTATTGCGAAAATGGCATGCACTGGGTGCAGCTTAAGCCCAAGCGACCCCGCCGACCGGCCAAACTCAGCGTGGCAGTACGCCAGCGCCGGCCAACCGAGCGTGATCATTACCCCGATCGCGACCGCCAGACCCGCCCGGCGAGGCGTTTTCGCCCATGCGGCCCACGAAAATAGCGCCAGCGTCCATGCAACCAGGTAAAGCCACGCGCCGGCCTCAACGCGCAGCGGCGACTGCGAAAACTTGCCGGCCAGCGCGATCATCGGCAGGGCCGAAGCCACAATCAGCAACGAAGACCGCACCGAGCGCAGCAGTCGAGGAAACGCAAAACTCAACATGATGAGTTGTACCGCCACCAGAATCGCCAGCGTGGCGCCGCGCGGCTGCTCGGGCCAAATGGCTGTGAATCGAACATTTGCACTACAAAGCGCAATCGCCCCCACCTGAGCGGCGAGCCAAACGAGCAGACTCAGCGCATCCAGCTCGCCGGATCCAGCCGGCGGAGCCACGCGAGCATGAACGGGCGCTGGAAGCATTGGATCAATTGCGGATTGGAGATTGCGGATTACCAATCGGGGTCGTGCACGAGGCCTTGAATCCCAAATCCCAAATCCCAAATCCCAAATCGGCTCATCTTCCCGTATCCGCCGACGCCGAGGGGTAAGTCACTTGATCAAACCGGATATCAATCCACGGCTGCCCTGCGTCGAGACGATTGTATTGTGCGTAAATCTGCTGCATCGCTTCGAGCTTCTTCGCCGGCGGCACTTCAACAAACGCGTCTTTGGCGCTGATCGGCCGGCCCCAGCGCACTTCGCTCCCGTAGCGGGTGACCAGCGTCAGCTGCGCCTCACGCGCGTCCACCCGGCCGGCGAAGTTGGCGATGTCGATCTTCACCACTTCGTCGGCGTAACGCTGGCCGAAAAGTAATCGCGTCAATTCCAGCCCCGCCGCCAGATCGGCGCCGGGCCATTTTTGCCCGGATTCCACCGGCGCATGTTCCACGCCTTCGATGATGCGCAAGTGCGGCCGGCGATCGTTGTCCAGAATCAGATCGGCGGCCTGCTCGCCGGTGTATTGCTCGGGGAGTTTGTAGCCGTCGGCATCGATCAGCCAGTAATATTCCTGCCACCGCACCAGCGCCATGGGCGCGCGAAACTCGCAATCGATTTCAATGGTATCCCCCGGCTGTGCGCCGTAGGCCCGGCGAACCGCGTTCACCTTTTTCACCCACGGATTGGCATTGAGCACCGCAGCGCAGTCGGCCAGTACGCGCGAATCAAACGCCGAACTTCCCCGCATCGGCCGAACCGACCGCGTGAGCGATTCGGCCACGTCATCGGTCATCCAAGCCGGCCGATCGCGAAACACCACATTGGGCGGGTCAGCGGAGTAGGCCAGCTTCACCGCCACCTCCCGCCGAGCAAAGTAAAACCCCACCGCCAGCACCGCCGCAAATGCCATCGCCGCGGCAAAGTGAAACGTAAACTTCCGCACCGCCTCCGAACGCGCCGACGGCGGTTTCTTCGCGATTGGCTTTGAGGGTTTTTTGGCCATGAATAGAAGTCTACGTGGGCTGCACGCGCGCACGCCGCCGAATGATTTATCGGACGATCGCAACGGAATCTTGAATACGAGAAATGAGCGATGGTTGGGTTGTGCCGCATGGCTTTCGGGCCACGACGTACCACCCCGAGGCTATGCACGCATCGCCGCGCGTTTAACGAGCCGGTCGACCAACTCCACGAACGGCACACCGTCATGCGCCGCGGCCTCGGGGAGGAGGCTTTTGGGCGTGAAGCCCGGGAGCGTGTTGATTTCGATCAGAAACGGGCGGTTTTGTTTATCGATCATTACGTCCACGCGCGACAGGTCGCGGCAGCCGATGATGTGGTGGGCTTTGAGCGACAGGCTTTGCACCAGATCAATCACATTTTGCGGCAGGCCGGTATCGAAGCGGTGTTCGGTGTCGGCGGATTTGTATTTGGCTTCGTAGTCGAAAAACTCGGCTTTGGGAACGATGCCGATGGGCGACAGCGCGCGATCTTCAAGGATGCCGACGGTGAGTTCGATGCCATCAATGAACTGTTCCACCAACGCGCGATCGTGCCGCGCCAGCACCTGCGTCAGCGCGGTGGCGGCTTGGGCGGGCGCTTCTGCAGGCGCTTTGCAGACGAAAACATCAATGCTGCTGCCCGAGCCGATCGCCTTCACCACGCACGAGCCATTGATGGTCGGATGCGCGTCGCCTCTTCGCACCACGTTCCACGCGGGCGTGGGTAGGCCGGCGGCTTGCCAGACTTCTTTCGTCGCGATCTTGTCGATACCGATCCGCGATGCTTTGCTGCCCGAGCCGACGAACTTGAGGTGGCGGGCTTCGAGGATCGCCTGCAGCTCGCCGCTTTCGCCGAACGCGCCGTGGAGGACGGGGAAGATGACGTCGGCGGGGCGATCAAGGCCGGCGAGGTCGGTGGGGGAGACGTCCGATTCGAAGACATCATGCCCGGCCTGGCGAAGCCCGTCGGCGACGGCCTTTCCGCTGATCAGAGAAATTTCCCGCTCTGCACTAGGCCCGCCGCGGAGTACGGTGATACGCATAGGGTACATTCGTAGGGTGCGCTTCAGCGCACCGTTGCTCTTGAAAACCCTCGTGCGCTGAAGCGCACCCTACAATACAACGTTAGGGCCAAATCTGTACTTCGCTTTCCAAATCGATCTGATTTCGTTCGTAGACTTTTTCGCGGATGACTTTGATGAGCTTCATGACGTCTTGGCTGGAGCAATCGGGATGCGCGATGATGAAATTAGCGTGCTTGGCGCTCACCTCGGCGTTGCCGATGCGCAGGCCCTTCAAACCGGCCTGATCGATCAATGCGCCGGCGCTGAGGCCGCGCGGGTTTTTGAACACGCAGCCGCAGTTCTTGGTGTTCAGCGGCTGGGTGTTGCGTTTGTAGAACCAGATTTCCTTGGTGCGCTTCATGATCTTTTCCGGATCGTCTTCATCCAGTTCGATCGTTGCGCCCAGGATAAACTTGGCGGCGATGTTGGTCTTGCGGTATTCGAAGACCAAGTCATCTTTGTGGCGCTCGAAGACGGTGCCTTCGCCGTCCATCACCGTGACGCGATGAATGACCGCGCCAAAGTCGCCGAACTTCCCGCCGGCGTTCATGCGAATCCCGCCGCCGACGGTCCCGGGGATGCCCGCCAGGCACTCAATGCCCGCCAAGCCCTGCCGGCAGGTGCGAAGCATCAGCTTCTGCATATCAACCCCCGAGCCGACTTCCACCGTGGTTTTGTTGAAGCTCACCCGGCGCCAGAAATCTTCATTGAAGCGGAAGACCGCGCCGTCGACGCCGCCGTCTTGCACCAGCAGGTTCGCACCCAGGCCCAGGACGTATGTGGCGATGTCATTCTCGTTGCAGCGACGGACGGCTTCCTGCAGTTCTTCCACGCTGCGCGGCTGCACCAGGTAACGCGCCGGCCCGCCGATGCGATACCATGTGTGCTTTTTAAGCGGCACGTTCTCGCCGACGAATTCTTCCAGGCCGGCGAAGGGTTGGTTTTGTACCAGTTTCATGGTGTTGGTGTTCGCATGGCGATTCTCGATTTTGGATTGCGGAATGCAATGGGGAAAAGGGGGAAGTTTGAGCAGTTTCTATAGATTGACCGGTGGGGCAGACATTCTTGTCTGTCACGGCGTTCCATGGCGTCCGACCGGTGGGGCAGACATTCTTGTCTGTCACGGCGTTCCATGGCGTCCGAACTTCGTATCGCGTGGAACGCGATGGCAGACAGGAATGTCTGCCCCACCAGGCAAGTCATGCGTGGATCGCGCCGGCTACCCCGCAATGCGCATCTGGCAATTCGCCAGCACGTCGCGGCCGATTTCCCAGATGTTGCCCGCGCCCATCGTCACCACCAGATCGCCGCCGCGTACGACGTGCCGCAGGTGTTCGGTGACCAGCTCGAACGTCGGCAAAAAAACCGCTTGCTGCCCGTTGGCCGTGATGCGCCGGGCGAGCATGGCCGAGCTCATGGTTTTGCGATCGTCTTCGCTGTCGCGGACGAAATAGATTTCAGGCATGACCGTCAAATCGGCGTTGACGAACGCGGTGGCGAACTCATCCATCAGCAACCGTGTGCGGCTGGCCTGGTGCGGCTGGAAGACGCAAATGAGTCGGTTGGGCTTGTACTTCTCGCGCAGGGCTTCGAGGGTGGCGCGAATTTCGGTGGGGTGATGGCCGTAGTCGTCCACGACCGTCACCCCGCCGGCCTGGCCCAGTTCGGTCATGCGACGATCCACCCCGGTGAAGCCGCCGATGGCGTCGGCGGCGTGTTGCGGCTCGACGCCGCACGCATAACATGCGGCCACGGCAAGGGTTGCGTTGATCAGATTGTGCCGGCCGGCGACGGAAAGTTGGATCGTCGCCACGGCTTGGCCGTGGTGGAATATCTGCCCGCCGTGGCAACCGTTGGTCACGCCGGATGATTTCGTCGTCCACTCGGCTTCGGTTTCCAGCGCGCACCATTCGATAGGGGTATCGAGTACGTGCAACGCCTGAGCCACCCGATCTTCCGCGGCGGCGATGATTTTGCCATCGAGCGGAATCAGTCGGGCGAAGTGGCGGAACGATGCGATGATGTCATCAATATCGCGGTAGCAATCCAGGTGGTCGGCATCAATGTTGGTGATGACGGCGATGCGCGGCTTAAGGGCGTGAAACGATCGATCAAATTCGCACGCTTCGGCCACGAACGCATCGCCCGACCCGCTGCGACTGCCGCCGCCCAGTTGCGGCACGGTTCCGCCGATGACAAAACTCGGGTCTTTGCCGCACTGCATCAGCGCGTGGGCGATCATGGCGGTGGTGGTCGATTTCCCGTGCGTTCCTGCCACCGCGATGCCGAGGTTTTCGCTCATCACTTCGCCGAGCAATTGGGCGTATTTGACGGTTCGCAGACCGAGCTTGCCAGCGATCTGAAACTCGACATTCGAACTGGGAACAGCGGCGGTGCGGACGACGAGGTCGACATCGTGGCACAACAATTCGCCGAGCTGATCGCGGGTAATCTTCGCGCCGCGTTCGACAAGTTTGAACGTTTGATCGTTGGGTGACGGCTCCGACCCGGTAACGATCGCCCCGCGATCAAGCAGCATGCGCGCCAGGCCGCTCATGCCCGAGCCGCCAATTCCAATAAAGTGAACGCGCTTGCCAGTAAAAAGACTGGCCGCCCGCGCCTCCGTTCGCGATTCGGCAGATGGTGTGATCACAACGCAATGATCGTACTACGCGCCGGCGGAGAATCAACCCGCGCATCCGAAGGGAAGGTTAGCCGCAGATGAACGCAGATGAACGCAGATAAAAAAGAGGGCTTCAAATGGAATCGTCCACTTTCTTCTGATTTCATCTGCGTTGACCTGCGTTCATCTGCGGCTATCACTCGGCTTTACCGGACGGGCGCGCAACTCCTTAATCTGCAGGGGTATCGCGTCGATTGCATCGAGGCAGGAACCCTCGCGCGGGTTTTAGTTCCTATAATCGAGGTTAATGACAGCGTTCGTTGAATCATGTGTGGAAACCACCGCCGGCTCGGCGCAGCGGGTGGAACGCAAAAGCCGCGGCAAGGCCAAGGCCAAGCGGCTGCTGCGCGCGCTGGCGCACAAAGAAAAAATTCTCGTCACCACGCACCTGCATCCCGACCCCGATGCGCTGGCCAGCAGCATCGCCATGCGGCACTTTCTGCGCGCCAAGCTTCCTCATGCGAAGGTGGAAATCTCCATCCGCGGTACCATCGGCGGGGGGATCAACGAGGCGTTTAACCGTTATGTTGACCTCGACGCATTGCCTTGGAACCCGGTGATGGTCAAGCAGTATGACGCCATCGTGCTGCTGGATGTGCAACCCAACTTCGCCTACAGCCCGCTGAGCGACGATTTGTCGCCGACTGTAGTGGTCGACCACCACCGATCGCGCGGCCGCCGGCCCAAGTGCGATTTCTGCGACATTCGTCCGGACATCGGCAGCACCTGTTCGATCGTCTTTAGTTACTTCATGGAACTGGACGTGCCGATCCCCGCCGATCTGGCGACGACGCTGCTTTACGGCATCGAATCCGACCTCGCCGGCGCCGCCGGCACGCCCGCCACGCTCGACAACATGGCCATGTCAAGCCTCACGCTACTGGCCGACACGCACAAGCTTTATCAGATGCGGTACGTCACGCTGCCGCAGAGTTATTTCGTGGCGTACGCGACCGGCTTGGCGTGTGCAACGTGGTACGACGATGCGCTGACGACACACATCGGCGAGATCGATTCGCCCGAAAAGCCCGCGGTGATCGCCGACTTTCTGCTGCGGTTTGATCCGGTCGAGTGGACGCTCGTCACCGCCACGCAGGGCAACAAGCTCATCCTCAGCCTGCGCACCCGAGCCAAAGACCGCAGCGCTGGCGACATGATGAAACGCCTGCTGAGAAAACTGGGCGAAGGCGGGGGCCACCGCACCAAAGCCGGGGGTTTCATCGCGATGTCGTCGCGCGAGCCGGCAGACATCGAGCGCCTGCGAAAAACGCTGCGCCGAAGACTACTGCGTTGTTTGAAAATCCCCGGATCACACGGCAAGCCGCTGGTGCCGTCCGAATCCTGAGCGATCACAACCTGCCCGCCCACCCCACGCCGCGCTGTGAGCTTCAAGCGAACACGCGGGTTCGAAGCGCAAATCACCCGGGCGTTCGCTAAAGCTCACAACCCGGCGTGAATATCCGTCGAACACGCTTTAAAGTTTTCTTTGCCCATCCATCGATCTGAAGTTAAACTCTCCTGATGCACCGGATCGAAGATGCAATCGTCCAAGACGGCAAGGTGGTCCTGTCACAGCTTCCATTCCCCGATGGACAGCACGTTCGTATTGTCGTTGATCCAACCGAATCGCTGACCGCGGCGCAAAAAACCATTGAGGAGATTCGTTCGATCCTTAAGGGCGGGGTTGCTCGATTTGATTCGCCGTTTGAGCCAATGATCCCGAGCGATGATTGGGAGCTGCTCAAGTGATCGTTCTCGACACCCATGTCTGGATTTGGTGGGTCGACGATCATCCGCGGCTAAAACGCTCCGTGCGAGATTTCATCGACTCCCAGAATGAAGTGCGCGTTTCCGCTATCTCGCTTCTGGAGATTGCCACCGCTGTCGCCCGTCGCCGTTTGGAGTTGACACCATCTCCGACGGCTTGGCTCTCCGTCGCACAGACCGCCGCACAAGTTCGTGTCGAGCCATTAACGTCCGCGGTTTGCCTGGCGTCGGCCATGTTGCCTGGTGAATTTCATCGAGACCCCGCCGACCGTTTGATCGTTGCGCTTGCGCGCGAACTCGATGTCGAATTAGTGACGGCCGATGGAAAGCTGCTGAATTACGCTCATGTCCGCACGATCGCAGCCGAGTAGGCGTCCTCATTGATTCCCCCTCCCCCTTTTGCTACCGTGCCATGTTGAAATGAGGGCTGGACTGCCCTTACCCATCTGTTCAGAATGCATGGCGGACATGGAGGTCCAGAGTGCTTCTGCGAGCGCTGTTCAAACAATTCGATCCGACGCTTAACCTGCAACGCCTGCCGGATACTCGTGTTACGGCCATAACCGACGACTCGCGCGCGGTTGTGCCGGGCAGCGTGTTTGTGGCGCGCGCTGGTACCAAGACCGACGGCGCGGCATACATCAAAGAGGCGGCCAAACGCGGGGCCGTCGTCGTGGTGGCGGGGCAGACCATCGCCAACGCGCCGGTGCCGGTCGTGATCGTTCCCGATCCGGCGGCGGCGCTTTCGATTTTGGCGCATAAGCTGGCGGGGAATCCGACGCACAACCTGAAGGTGATCGGCGTTACCGGCACCAACGGCAAAACAACCATCACTTACCTCATTCGCGAGATTCTGACTCACGCCGGCAAAAAGTGCGGCATGATCGGTACGGTTGAAACCGACGACGGACTGCACACGTGTGAAAGTGATATGACCACGCCCGGCGCGGTGGTGGTCGCCGATTTAATGTCCCGGATGCGCGATTACGGCTGCGCGGCGTGCGCGATGGAAACGTCGAGCCATGCGCTGGATCAGGGTCGCGTGGCGGGCGTCCGATATTGTGCGGCGGTGTTTACGCATCTCACCGGCGATCATCTCGATTACCACGGCTCCATGGACGCCTACGCGGCCGCCAAGGCGAAGCTGTTTGCCCAACTTGACCCGTCGGCGGTGGCGATCGTGAATGCGGATGATGTCTGGTCGGTGCGCATGCTGCGCGATTGCAAAGTGGTTCAACCGGTTCGCTACGGCATCAAAAACGCCGCCGACTACATGGCGCGCGATCTGGCCGTGACCGCCGGCGGGACCAACTTTGTGCTGGAAGGGCCCGACGGCAAGACGGAAGTGAAGATGACACTCATCGGCCGGCACAACGTCGAAAACGCCCTCGCCGCCGCCGCGGTGTGCGCGGAGGTTTTCGGACTTACCGTTCACCAGATCGCCGCCGCTTTGCGTGAGGCGGTTGGCGCGCCCGGTCGGCTGCAGGTCGTCGATGCCGGCCAGCCGTTCACGGTGTTGGTTGATTACGCGCACACCGATGATGCGCTGCGAAATGTGTTGTCGGCGTTACGTCCGATCTGCCGTGGCAAGCTGCGGGTTTTGTTCGGCGCGGGCGGTGATCGCGATCGCACCAAACGCCCGCGCATGGCGGTGGTTGCGGCTCAATTCGCCGACTCGATCGTCATCACCAGCGACAACCCGAGGACCGAGAATCCGCGCGGGATTATCGACGAAATACTTTGCGGCCTGCCTGCCGATACAAATGCGTCGGTCAACGTGGAACCAGATCGACGTTTGGCGATCGGTATGATTCTTTCACTGGCGCAACCCGGCGACGTTGTACTGTTGGCCGGCAAGGGCCATGAAAAGTACCAGGTCATCGGTGCCGAGAAGGTGCATTTTGATGATGTGGAAGAAGCGCGAAATTTCCTCTCCCCCTCCATGTACTCTGGGAGGGGGCCGGGGGGAGGGTCGATGGTGTAAGTGGCAGAGTGGCAGGGATAGTCGGTGAATGCGCACACCGCGCTCACCCTCCCCTGACCCCCTCCCGGAGTACCAGGAGGGGGAAACTTGAGGCGTTAACTGAATGAAGCCGTTGAACCTTGAAACCATCCGCCGCGTGATCGGCGGCAAGCCGCTGACTGTGCTGCCGAAAGAGGCGAGCATTGACGCGATCAGCACCGACAGCCGCAAGCTGCCGCACAATGCGGTTTTTCTGGCGTTGCGCGGCGATAAGTTCGATGGTCACGACTACCTGGCGGAAGTCGCCGCCGCCGGGGCAATCGCCGCCATTGTCGAAGCCCGAACGCCTTCATCGCCGGACAATCTGCCGCTCATTCTGGTCGACAGCACGCGCGTCGCGCTCGGCAAACTCGGGCGGCACGTCCGACAGCAAATCAGCGGCAAGGTGATTGCCGTCGCGGGCAGTAATGGGAAGACTTCGACCAAGAACCTGATTCACGCGGCGCTCTCCGGCAAGCTTTACGGATCGATGTCGCCCAAAAGCTTTAACAACGACATCGGCGTGCCCTACACCATTCTCGCCGCTGATGTTCAGCAGGATTATCTGGTGCTGGAATTGGGCACGAACCATCCCGGCGAAATCGCAACGCTTACGGGCATCGGTTTGCCGGACATCGCCGTCATCACCAACTGTTCGGCGGAACACCTGGAGTTTCTGGGCGATCTTCATGGCGTTCGTCGAGAGAATGCGTGCATCGTGCAGGGGTTGGATGCTAAAGGATTGCTCGTAGTGAATGGCGACGACGCCGAATTGCTCGACGCCGTCGGAAGTTATTCCGGCAAACGCATCACCTTCGGCTTCGGCGAGCACAACGACCTCTTCGCCGCCGACGTCGTCGCCACCGAAGACGGCGTGCGGTTTAACCTCAACGGGAGCCGCAACGAGTATTTCGTTCCACTGCTCGGCCGGCACACCGCGTGCAACGCGCTGGCGGCGATCGCGGTTGCGCGGCGATTGGGGTTGAGCGATAAGGAAATCAACGAGCACCTCGCCGTTGCCAAAGGGCCCGACATGCGCCTGCAAATGCTGCAGTTCGGCGGCATTCAGGTGCTCAACGACGCCTACAACGCCAACCCCGCATCAATGCGGGCGGCGCTCGACACGATCCAGAATCTCCCCACCGCCGGCCGGCGCATCGCCGTGCTGGGCGACATGCGCGAACTGGGCGCCACCAGCGACCGCTACCACCGCGAAGTCGGGACCTGGGCGGCGGCGGCGAAGCTGGACGTGCTGGCGTGTGTCGGTTCGCAGGCGAAGTTGGTCGCCGAATCAGCGGAAAATTGCGGCATGGCATCAGGACGCATTCACTGCTTTGATGATTCCGCGACAGCGAGCAAAGTCGTGCCACGCTGGTTGCAGAACGGCGATCTCGTGCTGCTCAAGGCCAGCCGTGGGATTCATCTTGAACTGATCGCCACCGAAATCGCGGCGTCACGCCAGCCTCAACAAGTTACGCCGGTGAATTAACCCAGATCGGTCGCAATGTTTTACTGGCTGATCAAGGCCAACCTCGTTTGGCTGGAATCGCACGGGCTGGGTTTCCTGCGCGTTTTCACCTTCGTGGAATTCCAAACTGTCGCGGCGATTCTGTTGAGTTTTCTCATCAACATTGTCGCCGGGCCCGGTGTGATTGCGTGGCTGCGAAAGAAAAAGATCGGCGACCGACCCGATTTTGACCAAGCCGACATCAACGCGCAGATGGCCCACAAAAAAGATACGCCCACCATGGGCGGCGTGCTGATCATCTTCGCCATCGCCACAGCGGTCGGGCTGCTGGGCGACCTCGGCAACTTTCATGTGATGATGGGCTTGGTCTGCCTGCTGGGCCTGGGCTTGATCGGCGCGATCGACGATTGGCTGAAACTCACCGCAAAACAACGCGGCGGCGGACGGCAGGGGCTTAACAGTGGTGAAAAACTCCTGTTTCAATTCGGCCTGGCAATCCTGCTTTCATATTTCACCTGGCGATATGGCCAGCACGTTCCGCAGCGGAACTTCCTCTACCTGCCGTTTTTCAAAGATGCGATGATTCCGCTGGGTTTGCTGGCGTTTGTGGCGATCGGCACGCTGGTCATCGTCGGCTTCAGCAATGCCGTGAATCTCACCGACGGCCTCGACGGCCTGGCCACCGGATGCACGGCCATCGTAAGCATCTCATTCCTCATCCTCGCCCTGGTAATCGGCACGCGCGGGTTGGCGGACGCTCTGTTGTTTACTTACATCAAGGGCAGCGACCAGATGGCCGTGATGTGCGGCGCGATGCTCGGGGCGTGCCTCGGTTTTTTGTGGTTCAACTGCAACCCCGCGCGCGTATTCATGGGCGACACGGGCAGCCTCTCGCTGGGCGGCTTCATTGGTTATATCGCGATCGTGCTGCGGCAGGAGCCGCTGCTGATTCTCGTCGGCGGGGTGTTCGTGGCCGAGGCGGGGTCGTCGTTTCTTCAGGTGATGTATTTTAAGTACACGCGCATCCGGTTCGGGCAGGGTCGACGCATCTTTTTAATGGCGCCGCTGCATCATCACTTCCAGAAAAAGGGGTGGAGCGAGCAGCAGGTGGTGGTGCGGTTCTGGCTGATCAGCGCGATGCTGGCGGCGGTGGCGCTGGCGACAATCAAGTTGCGGTGAACGGCCTAATTCTTTGCCGCGGATTGCTTGCCATTGCGAATCGGCCCGAGACTTGTCACCAGCAGTAGATCGATGGTTTCAAACCCTTCGGCATCAGCAATCATAATTGTGCGCCCCGACGGTGTGCGTCCAGCAAAATCGGGGTGACGTACGACAAACTCGCGACCGTCGGCAAGGTGGATGGCAAATGGCTTGAACGGAGCCGCTTTCCAGTGTTTCGTGAATGCTTCGATGGTCATCGCTGTAGTGTAGCAAACCGCACGACTACAACTCAAATGCATTCACGCACAAAAGATGAATCGTCCGATAACTGATGTTGTATGGATTGCTCGATCGACCGCCTGCGCACGCAAGATATTGTCACGCTTTGCGTTGCAACGTTGCTTTGCCTGAGCGTGCTCATGGTGCAAAGCGCCGCAATGCAGGTAACGGGTCACGTCGGTTGGGGCTGGACCGAACGCGGCACGCGGCACCTGATGTATGCCGGTTTGGCGATCGCGGCATTCCTGCTTGTTTCGCGATTCGATTATCAAACGATCTTCGCGCCGCAGCGTAGCATTTTAACCAGTCCAACCGCGTGGGCGACCGCCGTTGCAATTGTATTGTGTGCGGCGGTGCTCGTGCCGGGCATTGGCAAAGAAGTCAATGGCGCCCGGCGCTGGCTGTTGCTTGGGCCGATTCAGGTCCAGCCCAGCGAGATCGCCAAGTGGTCGATTGTGGTCTTTCTTGCGTGGTGGCTCACTTCTTCGCGGGCTGACTTTTCGAAGTTCCGCATGTTGCTTCTCACGTTAGTTCCGGTCGCAATCGCATGTCTGCTCATCGTGATCGAAGATTTCGGCACTGCGGTGCTGATCGGGCTTTGTGCGTTCGTAATGCTGATGTGCAGCCGCATCAAGAAGTGGCACTTGCTGCTACTCGTCCCGCCCGTGCTGGCGGCGGGCGTGTGGTTTATAATGCACGAAGACTACCGCGTCCGCCGCATGATGGCGTTCGTCGATCCGTGGGCCGCGCCGCGCGGCGAAGGGTATCACATGGTGCAAAGCCTGCTGAGCTTCAGCACCGGCGGCATCACCGGCAAGGGCATCGGCAACGGCGTGCAGAAACTGGGCTATCTGCCGGAAGACACGACCGATTTCATCTTCGCGGTCGTATGTGAGGAACTGGGATTATTCGGTGCCCTGCTCGTCATCGCAATGTACATGGGAATTCTTTACGTCGCGTGGCAGATGATCCGATCGAAGCGCGATAGTTTCGGCAAAATGCTCGCCTTCGGCATCGCGGCAATGATTTGTTTACAGGCGGTCATCAACATCGCGGTGGCGACTGTGAGTGTTCCAACTAAAGGCCTCAGCCTTCCACTGGTGAGCGCAGGCGGAAGCGGAATGGTGATCGCGTGCGCGGCGCTGGGGCTGCTGTGCAGCGTGTGTAAGTTTCGACATGAAGAAATCTCGACTCCGGTTGCTGCCGCGATTCCGCAGCGGCCGCCGGCGAGTGTGAGCGAAGACGAATGGCGGGAATGGACATCGCCATAGCAATCGATTGTATTGTTATCCCGAACGGTACTCCGGAGGGAACTATCCGTCGTTGTGCGACAATCCGCCGAGTAGTTTGGCGAACAGGCGCACTCCGACAGGTAGGTCTCTCGCGAGTATGCTTCGAGATGACAGCGCAAATGTCTTTTCCGACGACGTGACGACCGACACCAAAACCATCTTCTTCGCCGGCGGCGGGACCGGGGGGCATTTGTTCCCGGGCATTGCCGTTGCGCAGGCGTTGGTGAAACGCGACGCTGCCATCAAACCGGTTTTTCTCTGCACCGAACGGCCGATTGATAGGACGATTCTTGATCCGACCGGCTTCGAGCAGATCGCGCAGCCGATCGTCCCGCCGTCGCGATCGATCGGCGGGTTGCTCAAGTTCTGGAAGACGTGGCGCGAAACCAAAGACCTCGTGAAAGCCAGCCTGCGCGAACGTAAACCGGTCGCGGTGCTGGGCCTGGGCGGTTACGCCGCGGGTGTGGCTGTGAAGATGGCCGCATTGAAAAAGGTGCCGACGGCGATACTCAACCCCGATGTCATCCCCGGGCGGGCCAATCGATTCCTGATGCAGTGGGCGAGAATCATCTGCTGCCAGTTCGAGCAGACGATCGAACATACTCCGGCGCAATACCGCGAAAGGGTGCGTATCACCGGCTGCCCGATTCGCGCCGATCTGGTGAACCTGCCCCCGCGAGAAGAATCCTCGCGGCGTCTGGGCCTTGATCCGGGCGGGTTGAATCTTGTCATCACCGGCGCTTCGCAAGGCGCTCAAACGGTGAACGAAGCGATCCTCGAATCGCTCAAAACGATCAAGCTGGCGGGTTGGCAGATCATCCACCTCACCGGCAAAGATCACGCCGACGCCGTGCGGCAGGAATACCGCGACCTGCACATCACCGCGCGGGTGATCGATTTTACCGATCAGATGCGCGACATCTGGGCGGTGGCCGATCTGTGCATCAGCCGGTCGGGCGCCAGCACCTGCGCCGAACTCACCGCCGCCGCCGTGCCGAGCATTCTCATGCCGTATCCGTTTCACGCCGACATGCACCAGCGCGCCAACGCGAAGGTGCTGGTTGATGCCGGCGCCGCCGAGTTGCTGGATGACGAGAAGGACCGCCGCAAGAACGCCGAAAAACTGCGCCCGATGCTCGAAAAACTTTCAAGCGACGCCACGGCGCGTTTGCACATGAGCGAAAAAGCCCGCACCCTCGGCAAACCCGCCGCCGCCGAGCGAGTGGCCGATGAGGTGACGAAGCTTCTGGAACATTGTTAACAGAGGCCGGCAATGATCCTTGACGCGCCGCCGTACGCGTCCTAATCTAGTGCCAGTAGGGCGATTTGATCGCAGATTGCGGCCCGTGAGGCTTTACTGCTTCACAAATTGCTAATGCGCGGCAGAGAGAAACTGCTACGGGCCATGCCGATCTTCTTCGGCATGGCCTTTTTACTTCGCATAGCCAGCTCATCAATGGCGCGATCACCTCGTCGAATTTTGGTTACAGGAGTATGCTCGCCCCATGCCGGGCGCAATGAGGACTGAAATGAGTTTGCAAGCCATCACGACCGCGCCGCACCCCGTCGTCAGCGATCTTAACAGCGAACAGATCACGCGCTACCGCCGGCACCTCATCCTGCCGGAGGTTGGGATTGACGGCCAGAAAAAGCTTCTCAACGCCAGCGTGCTTTGCATCGGCGCGGGTGGATTGGGATGCCCCATTTCCCTTTACCTCGCCGCCGCGGGGGTGGGGACGATCGGGTTGGCGGATATCGACGTCGTGTCGCCGTCCAACCTGCAGCGGCAGGTTCTGTTTGGCATTTCCAGCATCGGCGAAGACAAAGTGGCCGTCGTGGCCCGGCGGTTGAAGGACCTCAATCCTGATGTGCGCGTGGTGCAGCATAAAACCGTCGTCAACGCCGCCAACGTGCTAGACCTGGTCGCGCGCTACGACGTTATCATCGATGGCACCGATAACTTCCCCACCCGCTATTGTGTCAATGACGCCTGCGCGATGCTCAAAAAACCAAACGTCTACGGCAGCATTTTTCGGTTCGAAGGAATGGTGACCGTTTTCGCGCCGCACCTGAAGAACCCCGACACCGCCGAAGTCGGCCCGTGTTATCGATGTCTCTACCCCGAACCACCGGAACCGGGTAGTGTGCCAAGCTGCGCCGAGGGCGGCGTGGTGGGCGTTTTGCCGGGCATCATCGGAACCCTGCAGGCCAACGAGGTGATCAAGCTGATTCTGGGCATCGGCCGGCCGGCGATCGGGCGACTGCTGACATTCAGCGCCCTGGACATTGAATTTCGGACGTTCAAAATCCGCCGTGATAAAGCCTGCCCGGTGTGCGGTGATCATCCGACGATTACCGAGCCGGTCGATTACGAACAATTCTGCGGCGTCCCCATCATGGATCCCGCATCCGCCGCCGAAACCGAGGCGGAAGTGAAGAAACACAAAGGGGATGTTAACGGCGAGGAATTCATGCTGAACGAAAAAGGCCTGCCTTCGGATTACAACTTCATGCCCGACTGGGAAGTTACTCCTCGCGACGTGAAGAGCAAACTTGACCGCGGCGAAAAGTTCGTCTTCATCGATTGCCGCCTGCCGCACGAAGTGGCGATCACGAAAATTGATGGCGCGACGGTCATCCCGCTTCAGCAACTGACTCAGCGCATCGGCGAACTATCGGGAAAAGAGCACGACGAAGTAATCATCCACTGCCGCAGCGGCGGGCGGTCGCTGCAATTTGCACAAATTCTCCGGCAGAACGGCTTCGAAAACGTAAAAAGCATGGCCGGCGGGGTGCTACTGTGGAACAAGGATATCAATCCGGGTGGGCCGCAGTATTGAGGTGGATTCAGATCAAGGTGTGATATAATCAAGTCATGACGCGCGCGCAAGTTCTAAAAAATGCACTGGAGCTGGATTCGGTCGAACAGGAGCTTCTACTGGCCGACCTCAACGAACGCATATACGGCGAAGAAGGCAGGCCCCTTACGGAAGAATGGCGGGCCGAAATTCATCGACGCGCCGAGGAACTTCGAGCCGGCACAGCGACGGGAATTCCGAGCGCCGAGGTTCATCGCAACGCGCGAGAAATTCTTGCTAAGCAACGGTCTTCCCAATGATTTATCACCCGGCTGCACGGGAAGAGCTGATTGACGCGATGCGGTGGTATGAAGCGCATCGAGCCGGACTCGGTGATGAGTTTCTGCAAGCGGTTGTCGACGTCGAAGCAAAAATCGCCGAGGCGCCGAACCGCTGGACAGAAATCGAACCGGGCTTTCGTAAGCTCAATACGAACCGCTTTCCCTACGGTTTGATTTACCAACAGGTAGCAGGTCACGTCGAGATCGTTGCTGTGATGCATCTTAGCCGTCGTCCGGGGTATTGGCGGGTTCGCGCCAAGTAACTTTGGCGAGTGTCTGACGAAGCGCGAAGTATTACAATTCGATCGACAAATGAACCTTTAAGGAACCGCCCGATTGATCTCCTCGGTCGGTCTGCGACATTATTGATGTGAAGACTGAGGCCAACGCGCGTCAAACTGTTCACCGCCATGCAGCACGTCAGGCGAAGCTTAAATATGTTTCAGACAATGCGCCGGGCATTCGTCGCGTAAAACGGGGTGGTGGCGTTGCTCACGTCGATGCTCGTGGACGCCCGGTCCGCCATGCCGCGACGCTGGGCCGCATTCGATCGCTGGTCATTCCACCGGCGTGGACCGACGTGTGGATTTGCGCCGACCCCAACGGCCACATTCAGGCCATCGGCCGCGATGCCCGCGGGCGAAAGCAGTTTCGCTATCACGCGCGGTGGAGCGCGATTCGCGATGAATCCAAATACGAACGCGTCATTGAATTTGCCAAGGCGCTGCCCAAGATTCGTTCGCGCGTCGCGCGCGACCTGAAGCGCTCCGGCCTGCCGCGGGAAAAAGTGTTGGCGGGCGTGGTTTCGCTGCTGGAGAAGACGCTGATCCGGGTCGGCAATGATGAATACGCCAAATCGAACAGCCACTTTGGCTTGACCACGATCCGCGATCATCACGCCAAAGTAGCCGGCGGAAACATTACATTTCGGTTCGTGGGCAAGTCGGGGGTGAAGCGTGAAGTCGATCTTGAATCGCCGGTACTGGCCAGGATCGTCAAAAAATGCCAGGATTTGCCCGGCCAGGAATTATTCGCTTATGTAGATGGCGATGGCAAGCCGCGCGACGTCAAAAGCTCGGACGTCAATCAATACCTTCGCGAGATTGCCGGCGACGAATTTACCGCCAAAGACTTCCGCACCTGGGCCGGCACGGTGCTGGCGGCGACGGCGCTGCGGGAGTTTGAGGCGTTTGATTCGCAGTCGCAGGCAAAAAAGAACATCGTCGGCGCCATCGAGCGCGTCGCCCAGCGGCTGGGCAACACGCGGTCGGTTTGCCGCAAATGTTACGTTCACCCGGCGATTCTTGAATCGTACATGGACGGCACCATGGTGCGCACGATACAGAAGCGAGCCGATTCTGAAATGAAACACCTTTCACGTCTGCCCGCGGCAGAGGCGGCGGTTTTGGCGCTGCTGCAACGCCAACTCAAACGCACGCGCCCTGCCCAATGACGGGCCGCCGAAAACGTCTTGGAGTTTTGGCTTTCATTCCGATCGCCTATGATGGCCCGGTCTGACGGATAACCGGCACCATGCAAAGCATTGATCCCACAGCGCTTTCCTTCGACGAGCTGGTCAGCCGCGAATGGCTGATTACCAATTCCGCCGGCGGGTACTCGTCATCCACCCTCATCGGGTTGAACACACGCAAATATCACGGCCTGCTTGTCGCGGCGATGGCGCCGCCGGTTCGGCGGATGGTCATCCTGTCGCGTGTCGAAGAAACCGTGACCGTCGGCGGGCGAAGCTGGGCGCTGGCGACGGTGGAGTATCCCGGCGTGATCCATCCTGCCGGCCATTCGCTCATCAAAGCGTTTGCCGGCGATCCGTTCCCGCGCTGGGCGATTCAAGGCGAAGGCTGGACGATTGAAAAAAGCGTGCGTTTTTCACCAACCGCGGCAAATGATCTTCTCATTTCGTACACCTTATTGGCCGGCGATCGGCCCGTGCAGTTTCAAGTGAAGCCGCTGTTTGCATTGCGCGCCATTCACGATCTGATGTATCAATGGTCGGGCCGGCTGGAGGCGGAGGTGTCGACCGAACTACCCGGCCGTGTGCGCATCCCGGCCACGCCGCGCACGCCGCAAGTGCATCTGGCACACGACGGCGAATTTGTCTCCAAGCCGTTCTGGTACTTATCAACTCTGTATCGCCGCGAGCGCGAGCGCGGTTATTCGGCGCTGGAAGATTTGTGGATGCCCGGCGAGATCAATTATTCGCTCGAGCCCGGCAAGGCGGTTCATCTGGCTGTCTCCACCGAAGCGGTCGGGTTGGAGTCGGTCCTGAATGCGTGTGAAAAGGCGGATGCAAAGCGCCCGCGGGCGATTGCGAATTCTACCACCGCGGCGAATGATCAGGCGATCGCACAAAGGCTCGCGCAGGCCGCCGAACGGTTTGCCGTCTGGGCGGCGCCGGCGGAACAGAAGGCGTGGACGTGCATCGTCCCCCAATATCCCTGGACGCCCTGGGCCGTGCGCGACATGCTCATCGCCCTGCCCGGCGTGCTGCTTGTGCAAGGCAAGCACGCGGCGGCGCGAACGTTGCTTTCGCGGCTTGCCGACCAACTCCGCGATGGCTTGATCCCCTCTGAACTCGACGAACTCGGCGGCGAACCGGCGTACAACGCGTGCGATACTTCACTCTGGTTCATCAACGCGCTGTGGCAATACTTCGGCGCCACCCACGACGAAGAAACCGCCCAACGACTCCTGTCGGTCGTCACGCACATTATTGAAAAGTATAAATCGGGCACGGGCCTGGGCGTGGGCGTGAACGGCGACGGGCTGCTGCGCGTGCGCGCCGCGGGCATTGGCAGCACCTGGATGAACGCGAAGGTGAGCGAGTGGGTCATCACCCCGCGCAATGGCCGGCCCGTCGAGGTGAACGCACTCTGGTACAACGCGCTGTGCATCGGCCGCGAGCTTTCAACGCGATTTGATGACCCTCAAAACGCCGCCCAATGCGCGATGCTCGCCGAACGCCATCGGGCCGACTTTAACCAGCGGTTCTGGAACGCCGTCGCCAACTGCTGCTTTGATGTGGTGTATGACTCCGGCGAAGACGCGTCGATCCGCCCGAACCAGCTTCTGGCGGCGTCGCTACCCTTCCCGGTGCTGGCCGAGGTGCGCGTGCCGGAGATGCTCGAAACCGTTCGCTCTAAGCTGCTCACCCCCGTCGGCTTGCGAACGCTGGCACCGGGCGATCCGAACTATCAGGGCAAGTACGGCGGCGACATAATTTCACGCGATCGGGCCTACCACCAGGGCAGCATCTTCCCGTGGCTGCTCGGCCCCTATGCCGGCGCTTTGGCAAAAACGCTCGGCCCGTGGCCGGCGGCGGCGGGAGCGGTGCGAAGGCTGTTCGCCGGCGCGATCGAGCAACTGCAGGCCGGCGATCTGGCGGTCATGCCCGAACTATTCGACGGCGACACGCCCCACAAGCCCGGCGGGGCCATCTCCGACGCCCGCGCGGTGGGCGAACTGGCACGCCTCTGGCACGAAGTGGTTTTGGGGAAGGTTGTCGGCAACGGTGGTTCTCAATTGCCAAACGCGCCGCGAACGCCACAATTATCCAAGTAAATTGTTCGATGGCCATTCGCGTTGCAAAGTCATGCTTTCCAGTCGAACATAGCAACCCGGGCACTGGTTATTTGGGCACTGGTCACTAAATCAAAATTCGAGGAAGGGCTTACTCATGGAAAAGCAGGCATTCGGCGTCGTTGGCTTGGGCGTGATGGGCGCGAATTTGGCGCACAACATGGAACGCAACGGGTTCACCATCGCCGCGTTTGATCGCAGCGCGGATAAGACCAACGAGTTCATTCAGAAGTCGGCCGGCAAGAAGATCAAAGGCGCGCGGTCGCTGGCCGACATGGCGTCGATGCTCGAAAGGCCGCGCCGCATCCTGCTCATGGTTCCCGCCGGCGCGCCCGTTGATGCGGTGCTGGCTGAAATCAAGGGCAATTTGGAAGACGGCGATATCGTCATCGACGGCGGCAACAGCCTTTACAACGACACCGAACGCCGCGCCAAAACCCTCGACGCCGACGGACACGGCATCCGATTCTTCGGCATGGGCGTCTCTGGCGGCGAAGAAGGCGCGCTCTGGGGCCCCAGCATGATGCCCGGCGGCGACCGCGAGAGCTATAACCGTCTCAAACCCGTGCTCGAAAAAATCGCCGCCAAAGCGCCCAGCGATAAAGTCCCCTGCGTCACCTACTGCGGCAGCGGCGGGGCGGGGCACTTCGTCAAGATGGTTCATAACGGCATCGAATATGGCGATATGCAGCTCATCGCCGAAGCCTACGACCTGCTGAAAAACGTCGGCGGGCTGAATAACAGCCAGATGAAAGACGTGTTCACCGAATGGAACGCCGGCGAGTTGCAAAGCTTCCTCATCGAAGTGACGATGAAAGTCATCGACTTCAAAGACCCCAAAGGCGGCGGGGCGCTGACTGAAAACATCCGCGACGTCGTCGGCATGAAGGGCACCGGCACGTGGACGATCAAGGCCGCGCTCGATCTTCTCGTGAGCGTCCCAACCATGGCCGCCGCCGTCGATGCGCGGGAAATTTCCATGCTCAAAACCGAGCGTGAAGCCGCCGCCAAAGTGCTCACCGGGCCAAGTCCCAAGAAGTTTGAAGGCGACTTAAAGGCGTTCATCAACGATGTGAAAGACGCGCTTTACTGCAGCAAGATTTGTTCCTACGCGCAAGGCATGGCTCTCCTCGCCGCCGCCAATCGGCCGATTCCCAAAGACAAAAATTCGCCTATGGGCTTCGGCTACGGCATGAACCTGCCCGACCTGCCGATGATCTGGCGCGCCGGCTGCATCATTCGCGCGGCGTTCCTCGAAGAAATCACCAAGGCCTTCAAAGAAAACCCCGCGTTGCCCAATCTGCTGATGGATAAGCGTTTCACCAAGATGATCAACGACCGCCAGGACGCGTGGCGGCGCGTGGTGACGCAAGGCATTTCCAACGGCATCGGCACGCCGGCGTTCAGCGCCAGCCTGGCGTACTACGACAGCTACCGCCGCGCCCGCCTGCCGGGCAATTTAATCCAGGCCCAGCGCGACTATTTCGGCGCCCACACCTTCGAACGCAACGACGCGCCGGGAACGTTTGTGCATAACGATTGGTCGGCGAAATAGCCTGCCTCCTTCTCCCCTACCGGGCAGAGGGCCGGGGTGAGGGGAAAACGCAAAGTTCCAAACACCGCCGCTTCGCAAAACGAAGCGGCGGTGTTGTGTTCCCCCCGCAAGTGCATGCCATGAAATTGGGAGAAGCCGAGCCCGCGATCCATCTTCGCCGCGAAGCGGCGCACGGCTGTAGCAGCGGGTGAAGCCTTAGCGAAACCCGTGGAGAACGAAAGCGCAACCCTGTGAGAGCTTCACGCACTCCCTCCCCGCCGCGAAGCGGCGCACGGCTGTAGCCACGGATGAAGCCTTAGCGCAACCCGTGGACAACGATGCGACCCGTGCAGCGATTTTCGCACGCCCTCCCCGCCGCGCAGCGGCGCACGACGTGGCGTCCCGTCGAACGGTCTAAGTCTTCGCTGAAAAGTCGTCGACCGGCTGCTATTTCATGCGTTCAATAGATCGTGTCGCGCGAGGGGACGGGTTGCGGCGTGCGAAAGATTCGTGCGCCGCTGCACATCGTCTTCAGCACGAAACACCGCGAGCCTTTCATCACCCCGCAGCTTACAGAACGCCTCTACCCCTTCATCGGCGGCGTGATCGGCGACGAAAAGGGAACGCTGTTCGACAGCGCATGAGATTGCGTTTGATGAGCGGTATGTGTTCGATTGATCGGTCGCGGCGCGAACGGGCTGCGGCGTAGGAGAGATTCGTCCGCCGCTGCGCGGCGGGGGAACAATGCGCGAATCTCTCCACGGGTTGCGCTAAAGCTACACCCGTGGCTACAACCGCGCGCCACTACGCGGCGGGGAAAGATCGCGTGCGTTCGTTGTGCTGCGGTTCAAGCGTGGCGGCCGCCGCCGGTGCAGCGCGAAGTTACGAATGCGGTCGGGCACCTTCATTTCACCAAACCTCGCGCAAGAATTTTCGATGTCAATATGTCCGATAAAATTTGACATCGCCTAACAGCGTTCAATCCCAGCCGCGAAGCGGCGTAAGAAAGTAGCCAGGGGCGCAAGCCCCTGGAAAGCGGAACGATCACATAGCCCCCGAAGGGGCGAAAGACCTTATGCAGCGCTGCGTTATAGCGTTCAACGGCGGCGAAATTACCGAAACGGGTCGTCAAATTTCTTTCGCCCTTTCAGGGCTTTTCACTTGTCGATCCCAACCCAGGGCTTGCGCCCTGGGCTATTGTCTTTCGCCGCTTCGCGGCTGAAGGCGGGCGTGCTGAACCACTTCTGGATGCAGGCATGCGGAGCAACTGCGATGGTGCTGATTTTAGAAAACCTTAGAGAGTTGACGCCCCACGCCTGTATCAGTCGATGGTCGTCCGCGCCGGCGCCGGCGCAACGCGATTTTACGAATGCGGTCGAGCACCTTCATTTTACCAAACATAGCGCAAGATTTCCGGCGGTCAATCTATGGGATAAATCTTGACAGCGGCTAACGCCACGGGCGATAGTATGTTGCGGGTTGGGGGTGTTCCCTGAGGAAGCGCGCAGCAGAATACAATAGTATCCCCGTGGAGCATATGGCTGAACTCGATCAGTTCGTTCCAGTGAAGCACCTTGCTCGCGAACTCGGCATGGACCGCTCCCATGCTCGACGATACGTTCTCCAACTCGGTGTCGTGCCGCAGAAGCGCCGAACCGCCGACTCAGGAAGCCAGTTAACATTAACGATCACCGCGCAGGAGGCTGAGTACGTCCGCAATACTCGTCGCGAAGAGGGTTTCGGCTCCGACGGTAAGGCGGTCGATACCAGCGTCGGTGTGTTCTATGTGGTGCAACTCGTGCCCGAATTGGATCCTAACCGCGTCAAGCTCGGCTTTGCCGAGGGTGTCGTTGGTCGATTGGCGCAGCATCGTACCGCCGCGCCAACTGCAAAGATTCTGAAGACATGGCCATGCAAGCGGAGTTGGGAGCAGACCGTCATCGACGCGCTGGCCAACGCAAGCTGTCGGCTCATTTTGAACGAGGTTTACGAATGCTGCGACATTGAGAAGTTGCTGGCACTTGGCGATCAGCTCTTCCAACTTCTCCCTGATCCGCAGAAAAGGCCGGAGCTTTCTGACATGTCCCCGCACAACACCTGACAGCGGAGCGGCCACGGGGATAACCACCCGCGGCAGTAAACCGTGGCCGCGTCGAACGTTTTGGTATGATGAAAGTCGCTGAGGCGCGGCCCCGGCCACTGAACGGATTGTCTTAGGCTGGCAGTTACAGCCGTGATAGCAACCATGATTGACGGGGAGCAATTTGAACTCATTGGACGGAAGCATGGCGGCTATGCGAGCTGGGCCGTGTGGACCACCGCGACGAGCGGTCCGAAGTCGAACATTGACGATTTGAGCATCCTTAACGTCGTCGCAACTCCATCAACGCTGCGAGTTCTCAAGAACGACATCGTTATGGTCGGGCTGAACATTTCGAGGTCATTCGCCGAGCGTTTTCGGAACTTCCATGATCCAAGCCCCAGCGCGAATGACTTCAAAATACGGTTCGCCTTCACGAACACCGAATACTACGGCGCATACATGACAGACATCATTAAGAACGTCGAAATGGTGAAGTCGGCCGAGCTGGTCAAGCACCTGCGGGCGGTTCCATCCCTCGTTCGCACCAACGTTGAGGCATTCCGAGAGGAACTGAGGGATCTTGGTTCACACAGGCCCACGATACTCGCCTTCGGTTCAGCCGCCCATGCGTTGATCGCTGAGAACATTTCTCGCCATGAATATTCGAGCCTTGTTCGGCTGACCCACTACAGTCACCAAATAGGCAAAGAGAAATACAGGGAAACCGTATTGGCGCAGATCAGCTCGCACACTGCGGAGCACGGCTCCCGTGTGCCAGCCTAACCAATGGCTGAAGCTGACCGGAGCCGCCTTACTGGATTTACGGGCTTCAACGTCTCAACAGGCGGCCCCGGCAGGTGAGCTTGGTCGTAAGGCACCCGCGGAGAGGAAACCCGATGACACTCGGTCGCGTGGCATGGCTGGTGGGCGTTGCGGTGTTGGTGTTGGTTGCGAATGTCACCATCAGCATCTTGTAAATGGTTGTGTACGGCCACCTGATCGATCCCGGCCA
>ENA-ORBV01000519-ORBV01000519.1-microbial-mat-metagenome-genome-assembly--contig:-NODE-519-length-88611-cov-11.862064_pt1 | contig 88611 bp, 80 predicted proteins | sample MGYA00237777_ERZ505514 | MGnify/ENA primary metagenome ERZ505514 (study PRJEB26160, sample SAMN06269048) | microbial mat metagenome | isolation source: Oligotrophic lake microbial mat | place...
AAGAGATTTGGCGTGTTCGGTCAGTTTCATGATAGATTTTAGAGACATAATATATGCTGGACACTGAAATTATTTTTCGGTCATCATTGGGTCATTATAGGATCAATTATTCTGTGGTTGCCTCTAAGTCGATAGCCCCGCTACCTCCTCCTGCCGCCGCCGCGTGCAGGGCCGTTTGTCCTGCTTTGTCGATCGCCCTTACATCCAATCCTTTTTGCAGAAACAACTGTACAATTGTCTCATTCCCGCCAAAAGCAGCCGCGTGTAACAGTGTTTGGTTTAAATAAGTCTTGAAATGAACATCCGCATTTTTTGCCAATAGTTTTTTAACTTCCAACAAATTGCCCGTGTAAGCAGCACTAAACAGCAGAATGTTGATATTATCTATTTTGGGCAATTCCCATCGCTCAAGCATTCCAACTTCAACCCGATCGCCAATCCAGTCTGCAGACACAAGTTGCACCATCTCAAAACTTTTACTCTTCAACTCCCTTCCAGACGCATCGAACAAAAATACATCGCAAGGCGCATCGCTGCCCCCACCTGGCATAGAAAACAGCATCGGATGTCTGACAATGGCGATCGCATATTTGCCGTTTGGACTCCAAGTAGCGCTGCGAATACCCGATTTCATGATTTCTCGGGGCGCAACCGAGAGGATAATTAACAAGCCTAAAATACCAAGACAGCCAAAACGAAAAAAACGCATAATTATCTTACAGTAGCTCCTGGAATAGACTATAATTTTTAACTTCCATAGATCCCGCGCGAGGAACCAAACAATCCCAAATATCAACGATTGCTACATTCCTATCCGCTGTTTCCGTTAAACTTTGATGATTTTTAAGCGCCTTGAAATATTACAGCCAACATCCTAACGCTTTCTCTATCGACTATCTCAACGACTTGCGAGGAGCAATTCTAGCATCCCCGTATCTGGCAATCAACAACCTCAACCGCGATTTCATTGGCACAAAAGGCTTTTCCGTGGTGTTTAAGCGTTCCGAAATTGCCGAAGTAGAGCGCCGCTTCCCCTTCTTCAAACCCTATCTAGACAGAGCATTAAACCCTGAATGCAACGCTTTTTATCTCAATCCCCTGCTGCTGGGTGAAGGTTCCCGTGTCGATCCGCATATCGATCGATCTTTGCGATCATACTGCAAAACCGTCGAACCTCCTGCAGCAGTCAGCGTTTTGTACGTACAAGTACCGCCAAACTTGCAAGGAGGAGAGTTGATACTGCGGCGCAACAAACAGCAAGTCGGACAGATTAAGCCGCAAGCCAACTCACTCATCTATTTTCAAGGAGATTTGACTCACTCTGTCAACGCCGTTAAAAGTAGCGGAACTCGTTTAAGTTTGGTTTGCGAACAGTACAGTTTGAGCGCCGCAGAATTGCCAGATATTCCCGGATTTACGGTGGAATCTAGGGCCGCGAAAGCAAAAAGCAAGTGAGGTTTATTCGATTCGGGGAGGGCGATAAATTCAGGACACGCTTAACCAGCCGCTTGCATCAAGGGTTCAATCACCGCCAACTTATGTGCTGGGAGATTATCCATAACCACTACTGCGATCCGAGTGGGTTAAGACCGAGCATTATGGGCGATCGGCTTAAGTAAAATCAAGTATAATGTTAGAGTTACTGAATTGTTATATGGTTAGAGTAACTTATAAAATTCATAATGGAGCAGAGGAACTTAAGTGGCAAAAATAGAAGGATTTAGGGTAATAAATTACCGCTCGCTGCGTGATATTACTATGGGCAAGCTGTGGAATACGCAAAATGCCAAGCCACTAACGCCAATGACAGCCGTTATCGGTAAAAATGGTGTTGGGAAAAGCACGCTTTTCGACACTTTTGGCTTTCTTGCAGACTGCTTAAAAGGGGGAGTCGAAGAAGCCTGTGATTCCCGTGGGCGGGGAGGTTTCGAGAGAATTCGATCGCAAGGACAAAAGGGAAGTGTTGAGTTTCAGATTTACTATAAAGAGGATGGTAACGCTCGACCAATGACCTATGAGTTGGCAATAGACCTTGACTCTTCTGAAAGACCATATGTAAAAAAAGAAAGACTTAGACAACGGAGAAAAGGACAAGACAGAGGACGACCTTTTTCTTTTTTGATTCTAAATGAAGGTAAAGGTTTAGCATGGAAAGGTGAAGAAGAAGGCCTTGATGAAGATCGAGGAGAATTTGATCTAACTAATTTAATAGAAAAAATCCAGATAGGTGAGACATCAGAAGAAAGTAAAGAAACGGAAATAGTTGAACTTGACGACAAGCGAAAACTGGGAATTGCTACTTTGGGAGCGCTCAAACAACACCCAAGAATTTCCGCATTCCGTAGATTTATCGAAGGATGGTATCTCAGCTATTTCACACCAGACGCTGCCCGTAGCTTACCTCTGGCTGGGCCACAAAAACATTTGGATATTCATGGAGATAATCTAGGAAATGTGGTTCAATTTATGGAGAGAGAGCATCCTAAGAAATTCCAATCAATTCTGCAAAAAATCTCTACTAAGATTCCAGGAGTGGAAAAGATTAGCACCGCAAAAAGTCCAGACGGTAGACTTCTGCTGCGGTTCAACGATCGAGGTTTTCAAGAACCGTTTTATGCTCAACAAATGTCAGACGGAACACTGAAGGTATTTGCCTATCTCCTTCTTTTAGAAGACCCCTCACCACCGCCATTTTTGTGCATTGAAGAACCAGAAAACGGACTTTACCATAAGCTTCTAGAAACTCTAGCCCGAGAATTTCGAGAACACGCTACAGCTAAAAAAAGTGGATCGCAAGTATTTGTTACAACACATCAACCCTATTTTGTAGATGCTCTTAAACCTGAAGAGGTTTGGGTACTTGAGAAGGGCGAGGATGGTTTTTCTACAATCAGACGAGCTAGCGAAAATTCTCTCATCAATAACCTTGTTTCAGAAGGATTGCCCCTTGGCGGACTTTGGTACAGCGATTATCTAGATAAAAGGTGAATAAATGCACTTTGAGATACTTGTCGAGGATATTTCTGGAAAAACTGCTCTTGAAATTCTTATACCAAAGATTATTAGCACCGAACAACATACATTTAATATCCATCCTTACAAAGGAATTGGACATATTCCTAAAGATTTAAAATCTGCTTCTGACCCCAAAAAACGAATTCTGCTCGACCAGCTTCCGCGACTTATTCAAGGCTATGGTAATACATTCTCTCAATATACTCCTGATTACCCTGCTGTCCTGATTGTAATTTGCGATCTTGATAACCGATGCCTCAGTACGTTTCGCAAAGAACTACTAGATATTGTAAATAAGTGTAATCCTCCGCCAAAGACGCAATTTTGCATAGCAATTGAAGAAGGAGAATCATGGTATCTAGGCGATTTAGCAGCAGTTAAGGCAGCTTATCCGAAAGCAAAAGAAGCAGTCCTAAAATCTTACATTAATGATAGTATCAGTGAGACGTGGGAGAAGTTAGCTGATGCGGTGTTTTCCGGTGGTAAACAAAAATTAAAAAAACAAGGTCGGCAAGCAATTGGTTTAGAGAAGACAAACTGGGCTAACAATATTCCTCCCCACATGGACGTAGATAATAATTTGTCACCAAGCTTCTGTTATTTTCGAGATCAACTTCGAGGCTTAACGAGTCAGTAAAGAAACCGGGTTTTTTATTGGGAATCGCCTAGTGCAACGAAGTAGACTCGTAAAAAAACCCGGTTTCTCGACACCCGTGCCTAAGTCCTGCCTAACTACCAAAATCGGAATAATAGCCAAACTTTTGATGAGTAACAGCCCATACAGCTAGTTTAGCGGGACAAGCTCAGCTTCAGATTCCCACAAACAGCGAACAACCCCAAAGATGAAAATACAACCCCGAATTCAGCAAAGTCAAAGCGAGATCCTTTTCTTGGCATACTATATATAGTGTGCCTGGGTAAGTCCTGTAAATGTACGATCGCCCGCAGTTTCAGCGCCCAGCCTCCTGTCAAACTCAACTCCTGCGGTTACGCGCGATCGGGCGATCGACCATTTCGCAAAAAAAAGTAACATTCTGTAGCCTGCGCTACATTAATTAAGTTAATGATTGCTTACACTCTCCAAGTGTAGACTGTGTGCTCTCCATAATTCCCCAAAACCATAAACGAGTGCGTTGTTTGCTGGACTGCGATTTATCGATCGTCGAACCGTTAAAAACCATAAGTAGTTTTGAGATGAATTAATCGGAATTGACTCGCACAAAATTTTTGAGCTTACCAGGGTTAAAATTAGCTACTAAATCTGTGCAGCGACCACATCTGTCAGGAACTCAGGTCTAAAGACACTGAGCTTGTAAGAGAAATCTAACAAGCCATTCTGACCAGCCTCAGTCTTAATTGACTACGTTTTTTGAGTCACGACACCCCGGAATGCGAAGCTAGTTCCTTGCTCTGTCATCTGCAATTAAACAGTTTTAAAGTCACGCTTTACAGTGTTGCAGGTCTAAAAAGCTCTCAAAACATTGACCGACAAGCTAACATCACCCCGCAAGGGAGGCTCTAATCGAGCAAACATTATGCGATCGCGAGTTGTAAGGTTTGAGATGGTAATTGTCCCATCGAAAGTACATTACAAAAGTACACCTAATCGAACGACTCCAAGGCGGTAATGGAAAGATTCAAGGCGGTTGAAACCGCCTGGTCGTTTTCCTCTCAGGTCTAAAGACTCGCTCGTTTCCCACTTACCGAGTTTTTTTATGATGTTAACTAAAGTTAGTACAGCCTCTTGTCATCTATTTTGTTGCTAAGAACCGAAATCCAACCGCATCTATCGAACACTGGATTCTCAGCAACACAGAAAGCGAAGTGATTGCGCCTCGCTCCTCCAATCCTTCAGATCCTGCCCAAAAAGGCCTTCTCCAAAAAGTTAGCCTTGACTAAAAATGTTAGTAAATCTAACAGATTCATCAACGGTTAGACTGGCACTAACCCCTATTTTTCACAACTACTCCTCCCCTAATCCCAATAAAAATAACCATGAGTGGAAACCAATCGCGCGTTCAAGCAATTTCTCAAATCGTCAACCGCAAACTGACTCCTGCCAAGCCTCCCAAGCGGTTAGAAGATATGTGGGCAACAGACGTTTTTAGTCTGAGCCAAATGCAAGAAAGACTGCCCAAAAATATTTTCAAATCAGTAAAAAACACCATTCAAACCGGGCAAACCCTCGATCCTTCCGTAGCTGATGTAATTGCAGTAGCAATGAAAGATTGGGCTATTTCCAAAGGAGCCCTGTACTACGCCCACGTATTCTACCCGCTAACCAACAGCACCGCCGAAAAACACGACGGTTTCATCTCAGTCCAAAGCGACGGCTCCGTCATCTCAGAATTTGCAGGTAAACTTCTAGTACAAGGCGAACCAGACGGTTCCTCCTTTCCCAACGGCGGCATTCGCTCCACCGCCGCCGCTCGCGGATACACAGCCTGGGATGTCACCAGCCCCGCCTATGTCATGGAAACAGACAACGGCATGACATTGTGCATTCCCACTGTTTTCATCTCCTGGACAGGTGAAGCACTAGACAAGAAAACCCCGCTTTTGCGCTCCATTGCTGCCATGAACAAAGCAGCAACCAGAGTATTAAAACTGTTAGGAAATACCGAAGTTGCTCCCGTAAATTCCAGTTGCGGTGCCGAACAAGAATACTTCCTGGTAGATTCTAATTTCGCCAACAACCGCCCCGATTTACTGTTAGCAGGTCGCACCCTGTTTGGCAAGCCTCCCGCCAAAGGTCAGCAATTTGATGACCACTATTTTGGAGCAATTCCAGAGCGCGTTCAAGTCTTCATGCAGGAAGTAGAAGAAAGAATGTACCGCCTGGGAATTCCTGCCAAAACCCGCCACAACGAAGTAGCACCCGGTCAGTTTGAAATTGCACCATTTTTTGAAGCAGCAAACGTCGCCAGCGACCACCAACAATTAACCATGACAATTCTCCGCAACACTGCGAAGAAACACGGTTTTGTCTGCTTGCTGCACGAGAAGCCCTTTGCAGGAATCAACGGTTCCGGCAAACACGTCAACTGGTCAGTCGGTAACGCCACCCAAGGCAACTTATTAGACCCCGGCGATACACCGCACTCTAACATACAATTCCTAGTGTTCTGCGGCGCTGTGATTCGCGGCGTTCACAAATACGGCTCCTTGTTGCGCGCAGTAGTTGCAACAGCCAGCAACGACCACCGTTTGGGTGCCAATGAAGCTCCGCCAGCAATTATCTCCGTCTATTTGGGCTCGCAATTAGAAGATATCTTCGAGCAAATTAGCCAGGGCGGAGTTAAGGGTTCTAAAAGTCGAGGCATCATGAATTTAGGTGTAGAAACACTGCCTACTTTCATGAAAGATGCCGGCGACAGAAACCGGACTTCGCCCTTTGCCTTTACGGGAAACCGCTTTGAATTCCGTGCAGTAGGTTCCGGTCAATCTGTTTCCGGCCCGCTGGTGGCAATGAATACTATTCTTGCAGATTCTTTGGACTGGGTTGCTAACAAATTAGAAAGCGACTTGGCTAAGGGCACTGAACTGAACGCTGCTATCCAAACCCTCCTGAAAGAAGTGATGGACGAGCACGGCGCGGTGCTATTTGGTGGCAACGGCTATTCTGAAGAATGGCACAAAATGGCTGAGGAACGGGGTTTAGCCAACTTGCGGACTACGGCAGATGCTTTGTCCGCGTTGAAGGAAGGATACATTGAAGATTTGTTTGAAAAGACAGGTGTTCTGACTCCAGTTGAACTCGAAAGCCGTTATGACGTGTATGCAGAACAGTATTTGCTGGCAATTGAAGTCGAAGCAAAACTGGTACTGAGCATGACAAAAACTCTGATTTATCCGGCAGCGGTGAGCTATTTGTCCGAGCTTTCTAGCACGATTTCTAAGTTGAAAGAAATTGGCATTGAATTGGAAAAGGAAACTGCCGAAAAAGTAGCGGCGCTGGTTAAGTCAATGATGGATACTGCGAGCAACTTGACTGATGCTTTGACCAAGCACGATTTTGCTACAACAGACGAGCATATGCAGTACGCTTCGCAAACAATTCGCCCTTTGATGGATGAGGTTCGCCAGTATGCGGATGCTCTGGAGGGTGAAGTGGCTGATGATTTGTGGCCGCTGCCTACTTATCAAGAAATGCTGTTTGTTAAGTAATAGCAAATTCCGTTAATCTCACATCTTGCACCATTCTCAAGAACAGGCAAGATGCCTGTTCCACAAAAAGTGCATTTTCTTGTGGGGTGGGCATCCTGCCCGCCCATAAAAAGCTTATTGAAAATGGTGCAAGATGTCAGTTAATTGCAGGTTAGATTTGTAAGGACACGGCAGTGCCGTGTCCTTACTTTTTTTTTGAGGTTAAATGAGTGGTACGCTGAATCTGTCAGAGTCATTAAATGCGAGCGAGAGTATAGAGTGGTGAAGATTGTTGAGATACCCTTCAACAAATTTATCGGCGTAGAAAAAGTAATATTGCTGCGAAAAGCTATTATGCGAATTCAATCTCTCTTGAAACAAATGACTCTGGCGGCTCTAGCTCTATTTTTTGCGATCAGTTGCAGTCGATCGACTCCGAATGTAAACTCTTCCCCTGAAGCAAGTACCTCCAGCAACTTTAGAGTGGCAATGCTCACCACAGGCTCCAAAGACAACCAAAGTTGGGATCAAGCTTGCTTTGAAGGATTGAATCTCATCAAAAATAAATTTCATGCTCAGGTAGACATTACTGACAGTATTGACGGTGAAAATAGTGAACCTACCATTCGCAAATATGCCCAGTCAGGCTATAAACTGGTAATTGCAGCCAGTGGTGCCTATTCCAAAGCTGCCGAAAAGGTCGCTAAAGAATTTCCGCGAACGAAATTTGCCCTGATTACAACGCATCCAGGGAATAACACAAATTTGGGGGCTGTTGCCTTTCGATCGGGTGAGGTGGGGTACCTCACAGGCGCTTTGGCTGCCATGAAGACCAAAAGCAATAAAGTTGGCTATATTGTGGGTGAACCTTATCCGGTTTATAAAGAAGAAGAAGCCTTGTTTAGGCGGGGAGTGAAGGCAACGAATCCCTCTGTTCAAGCCTCGACGGCTTTTCTCGACTCTTGGGTTGATACGGAAAAAGCTACCAAAGTCGCAATGGATATGGTTGCCTCGGGAGTGGATGTTTTGGCATTCAACGCGGGTGAGGCAGGGTTAGCCGCGCTAAAAGCCGTTTCGCAAAAGCCAGGAGTCTTGGTGATTGGTAGGACAAAGGATCAGTACGAACTGGCTCCCGGCAAAGTCCTAACTAGCGTTCTGCAGGACATTCCCAATCTGGTGCTAAATGTGGCAGTGTTAACCCAGGAAGGTCGCTGGGAAGGAAAACTTTACAAGTTTGGACTCAAGGAGAAAATCTACGACTTTGCCCCTTTCCGTGGTAGTCTCACGTCTCAGGAAGAGGACACTTTCAAGACCATCCGAGAAGCTGTGACGACTGGCAAAATTGATGTTTCTCCTTAGTTTGCCCATTAATTGATTTACCAATATTGATCAATAGCCCGATGAAAAATCAACGCAACGATCGCGTTCTGCCGATTGCCAGAAGCTCCCCTTTTCATCCCTGGCAACGCTTCTTTTCTATTGCAAATCAGCTCCGCTATGGTTTGATATTTTTGGTTCTCCTGAGCTTACTGCCCACAGGTGGCTTGCTGATCTACCTCAGTTTTCAGGCGCAGATCCAGCAATCGCGATCGCTCCAACAAGAGCGTAGTCAGACAGCAGCAGGGCAGATTGATAATTATTTAGATGACTTGAAACGAAAACTGAGCTATTTAGCTAGGTTCAAAGGACTCACAAACTTTCAACCTCAAGTGCAGCAGAGCCTGTTGGAAGGGTTGATTCGCCATAATGATGCTTATGAAGCCGTTGCCATTTTGAACCGGAAGGGACAAGTTGTGGTGTCAGTTTCACCCTACGAACCGCTCAAGTTAGAAAATCCAGCCAATTCGCCACTGTTTATTCGTGCTTTTAAACAACAGGAAGATTATGTCAGTCCTGTAGAAATTAATCCTAAAACTCACCAACCAACCACCATTCTGGCGGTTCCGATTCGGAATGAGCGAGATGAGGTGGATGGGGTGCTATTAGCAGAGATAAATCTCAACTTTCTCTGGTTTGTTGTTTCCCAAACCGAGGTTGGCAAGACGGGTTATGTCTATGTAGTCGATGAGCGTAATTTTCTGATTGCTCAAAAGGGTAGTAAGCCAGAAACTTTTCAACTTCAAGATATTTCTAAGCGCCCCTTCTTTCAATTCTTGAAAGCATCCGAAGATACTAAGCGCCTTAACGTTTATCAAGGTCTAAAGCAGGTAGAAGTATTGGGAGCCAGTGCCTTAGTTCGGAGCGTGAATTGGAATGTGGTTGTAGAACTACCAACGGCTGAGGCGTATGCTCCCGTTTACCAAATGCTATTAGTTATGGGAGGCTCATTGGCAGTAGTGACGATCGTCGCTGTTGGTATTGGCTTTCTATTTATTCGGCAAATTGTGGTGCCGCTCGATCGCTTAACCACGGCAGCTACTGAACTCAGTGCGGGGCAATTAGATACACGGGTCAACATCGACAGCCAAAACGAACTGGGGACATTGGCGATCGCATTTAACAACATGGCAACCCAGTTAGAGGAGCTGATTAAAGCAGTTGAAGTGGAACGCAATTTCGTTTCAGCCATTCTTGAAATTGCAGGTGCCCTGGTGGTTGTGCTCGACCCGCAGGGACAAATCGTTCGCTTTAACCGGGCTTGCGAACAAATGACTGATTACTCGTTTAGTGAAGTGAAAGGGCGCTACATTTGGGAATTGTTCCCGAACTCAGACTTAGCAGGACTTGCCAAAACTGCTTTTGAGTCTTTAAAAGCTGGTAATTTTCCCCAGCAGTATGAAGGCAGTTGGATGAGAAAAGATCAACAACTCAGACTGATTGCCTGGTCAGATACTGCTTTAGTGGATAATCAGGGTGAAATTGAGTACATCATCAAAACAGGGATTGACATTACTCAACGAAAACAGGTAGAAGAAGAACTCAAAGCGTCGGAGCAGCGGCTATCTTTTATATTCCGCAAAACTTCACTGGCAGTTGTGGAATGGAATTTAAACTTTAAAGTCACTACCTGGAATCCAGCGGCAGAGAAGATTTTTGGTTACACGGCTACAGAGGCGATCGGACACCATCCCGCAGAATTAATTGTGCCTGCGTCTGCCCGAAAGATGGTCGATCAAGTTATGAACGAGTTGTTGATTCAGAGCGAAGGAATCTACACCGTCAACGAAAGTATGACGAGAAACGGCAAAACCATTATTTGCGAATGGTTCAATACGCCTTTGGTAGGGGATGCTGGAAATATTGTTGGAGTTGCATCTTTGGCGCTGGATATTACTGAGCGCACGCAAGCCGAAGCTGCGTTAAGGCAAGCAAAAGAGGAAGCTGAGGTTGCACTCAAAACCTTACAGCAAACTCAAGCACAGCTTATTCAGGCAGAGAAAATGTCTGGTTTGGGGCAACTGGTTGCTGGTGTTGCTCACGAAATTAATAATCCAGTAAACTTTATCTATGGCAACCTGAGCCATACTGCCGACTACACGCAAAATTTACTAAAGTTGATTCAGCTTTACCAGCAAACCTATCCAACTAATACCCAAATTCAGGAAAAAATTGAAGAGTTCGATCTGGACTTCATTAGTGAAGATTTGCCCAAAATGCTGACTTCAATGAAGGTAGGAGCCGATCGCATTCGTCAAATTGTCCTGTCGCTGCGAAACTTCTCGCGGCTGGATGAGGCCCAAATGAAGCCAGTTGATATCCACGAGGGAATTGACAGCACATTGATGATTTTGCAAAATCGACTGAAGGCAAATCCGGCTCATCCTGCTATTGAAATTGTCAAAGAGTACGGCGACTTACCGCGAGTAGAGTGCTATGCCGGACAGTTGAACCAAGTCTTTATGAATATTCTGGCAAATGCGATCGATGCTTTAGAAAACTACGACACTCAGCGTTCTGCAAAAGACATCCCAAAAAATCCCAGTCGCATCACTATTCGGACTAAGCTAGTTACAAAGGAAACTGGGCGCGGTCATTCTAAAAACGTGGTGATTCAAATTCAAGACAATGGCCCTGGGATAACGGAAACTGTTAGAAAACAGGTGTTCAATCCCTTCTTCACCACAAAACCAACTGGTAAAGGAACTGGATTAGGGCTATCAATCAGCTATCAAATTGTAGTTGATAAGCACGGTGGCTCGATCCAGTGCTTATCTCAACCCTGTGAAGGAACAGAATTCCGAATTGAAATTCCTGTTTTGCAAAGCAATGCTGTAGCACTCGTTGGTAAATAACCACTATCACATTCCCTGAAAGTGGTTGTCTCCCCGTCTGAACCTTGAGGCAAATGAGTAGCAATGGAAAAGATCGCGTTGCACACGCTACAGATTGAGCAATCAGATATACCTGATTTTCCATCTCATCCGCCGTTACTTGATTCAAAATTACTAATAATCGTTGCGCTATTTCTTGGGGTGGACGACGAAAAGCCAAAATTACGCCCTAGTGCGTTCGTGAGATATCAAAATAAGCTTGTATAAGTTTTTCAAAGTCGGTTCGGTTGTGCGTAACCAGCGTCCTTCTTTGGCTGATAGCGAAAGCAAGTTGTTCTTCATCACTTGCCTGAAGCTGTCCTGCATCTCTTACGGTTAGAGCATCAAAGCCTCTCGCTTTCAACAAATCTGCGACCAATACATTGACATCCTCATCGAGGTACAAACAAATGAAAAAATTACTCATAAATCTCGCACCAACGGGTCAATTAAATCATCAGGAATTCGGTTGCGTTCAATATAAGTATTAATCTCATCTTGATGGTCACTGTAATAGCTCAACGCATCGAATACCTGTGCCAGCGTTAGGTGAGGAAGACCGTTGGGAATTTCTTCAGGTGAAATGCCCATACGCCAAGTTTCAACGATCGCCCTAACAGATGTCCGCGTGCCCTTGACGATCGGCTCACCGCTCAGAATTTGCTCATCTCTGACAATGTAAAGATGTTCCGTTGTTTGAACCATAGCTGCAAATACCAGATCAAGTATTTCCCACAATTATAGTGCTTTTACTCGTTACCAGTTAAACCGAGGCAGATCAAGAGTGATATGAGTTCCCAGGCTGGAGCCTGGGAACCAGTTAAAACCAGTTAAATTGCGGGTTAATTTCAGTAGGGAAACGGCACGGCGCCGTTTCTTTATTTGTTAGATGCTCAACAGATAATCACCCGCTAATCGCAGTTTGCTCGCTGGAAGGTTCCCCGCTAGCTGGAGGCTCTACCGTATCGCCAAAGGCAATCCGTAGAAAAGGCGGAGCCAAAAAAGTCGTCAGAATTACCATGATAATAATCGAGACTTCTAACGGTTTATCCAAAATCCCGCTCGCCGAACCGATACCGGCAAAAACTAACCCGACTTCGCCCCGAGGAATCATCCCCACTCCGATCGCCAATCGATTGATTCCAGGCTGACCAAACACTGCCCAACCAGTCACCAACTTGCCCAAAATAGCAACCACAACCAAAAATACCGCAATCAAAAGTCCCGCCCGATTATCCGGCACTGTTGGGTTCAAAACCCCCAAATCTGCGCGCGCCCCCACGCTTACAAAAAAGATGGGAACAAGCAAATCAGCAATGGGCTTCACCAATTCATCCAACTCGTTGCGAACATCGCTTTCATCCAACACCAAGCCAGCCGCAAACGCACCCAAAATCGCTTCGAGATGAATTGCATTGCCCAGAAAAGCCATGAAGAAAGCAAAGATAAACGCTGGGATAACTATATTCCCGCGAGTTTTCAGTGTCTCCACCGCCGCAGTAAAGCTTTTGTTGAAGATGCCGCCCAACAGAATCGAACCCAGCAGAAACGCAGTTGCACTGACGATCAAATAGATGACATTAACAACATCAATCTCACCGGTTTTCGCTAAACTGGCGACCACAGCCAAGACAATAATTCCTAGCACATCATCAATCACCGCTGCACCGACAATGATTTGACCTTCTTTAGATTTCAGCCGTCCCAATTCAGACAACACTTTGGATGTAATTCCGATGCTAGTGGCCGTCAAAGCAGCCCCTGCAAAAATTGCCGGAATCGCCGCCGTGTGAAAAATTATCATCAAGCCCGCAGTACCGGCCGCAAAGGGAACTGCTACGCCGACAACAGCGACAAAGACGGCTTGAATTCCTACTTCTTTGAGTTGTCTGAGATCCGACTCCAAACCAATTTCAAACAGCAGAACAATCACGCCCAATTCAGCCAGCACAGAGATGACTTCACTCTGCGATTCAAACACACTGGTGAGGGCGGCAGGGGATAGATGATTAATCGATTGCACAACCGTCATAATCCCTGAGTTGGAAGCTGACAACCCGCCTTCGGGAAAAATGATTAGATGTAAAGCAGATACGCCAACAATCACCCCTGCTACAAGTTCACCTAAAACAGAGGGAAAATCAAACTTTTTAGCTGCTTCCGCGCCGAGTTTACTGGCGAGATAAATCACTACCAAACTGAGCAAAACTCCGCTGAGAACGATCGGCGAATTTTCGGGATCGACTGTTGCTAACAAAGGTATGGGAGTAACTAAGGATGCCATCCCAGAACTTAAAGCTGTAATTGTTGGGTGAAAAAACATGGTACAATGATGATAAGAAAGACATTCAAATCAGATAATTCTGGACGCAGACAAACTCAAGGAATCCGGTTTTTTAAAGGCTGGTTGTGCGGATTCAGATGGTCAAGCAAAACTGGAAGAACCCAAATCTGGGGGTACATCTTGCCACCGCCCTTGTCCGACGGCTTGAATTGCTTCTTTTAGCAAGATATCACCGGTATAAATTGCTCTACCGACGATCGCGCTTTTGACACCAATTGGTTCCAAAGCCAACAATGTCAACAAATCTGCGATCGAACTAACGCCGCCCGAAGCAATCACCGGAATCGAAATAGCGTTAGCAATTTCGCGCAAAGATTCCAAGTTCGGCCCTTCCATAGTACCATCGCGGTGAATATCAGTGTAAACAATTTCTGCTGCCCCCAATTCGGCCATTTTTTGCGCCAATTCGGTTGCTAAAACTTCAGAAGTTTCTAACCAGCCTCTAGTAGCAACTTTGCCGTTTCTGGCATCGATTCCCACCAGAATTTGACCGGGAAATTCGGCGCACAATTCGCCGACTAATTCCGGTTGTTCGACAGCGACAGTCCCGAGAATGGCGCGCCTGACTCCTAAATTGAGGATAGCAGCAACAGAAGGGCGATCGCGCATTCCCCCACCTACTTGACAGGGAACGTCCACTGCGCGGACGATCGCCTCAATGGCTGCTTGGTTGACGGGATGACCGGCTTTGGCGCCGTCGAGGTCTACTAAATGCAGCATTGTCGCGCCTTCATTTACCCACTGTCTGGCGACTTCGACGGGGTTGTCGTTAAAAGTTTGAGACTTCGCGTAGTCTCCCTGATACAATCTGACGCATTTTCCATCCAATAAGTCGATCGCGGGAATTACATTCATAATTTTTCCTCAAATTGGTAATTATACCAGCTAAAAAAAAGAATGCAACTTTAGGCAAGATTCCCACCCATACATAATCATTCATTATAAATTTTATAACCTCAAGTAAAGATATTATTACGATTACCTAATACCATTTATTTGTGACATTCGCAACCGCTATTAAGATGAAACATAATCGCCGAAGAAAGCGTTGACCATAAAGGAGTATTGACCTCGGCTTTTTGCAAAGCTTTTGCCGTCCAGTCGTTGCAAGTTCTCAAAACATAGTAACTGCCTTTTGCTTCATAAAAACTGTCGCTGTTACCGTAGCCGTAGCTAATTTTGATTTTATTACCTGCTGCGTCTAATTGAAATGAATTTTTAATAAAATTTACCATCTTCAAATAATTTTCGCCGTTAATTTTCACACATTTGGTTTCTATACTTTGAGGAAAAACCCGATAACTTTGAACCTGTACGGTAGACGGAGTAGGGAGAAATAGCGCCTTGAAAGCTGTAACTGGGTTGATACTTCCTGATGTGGGAGTTTCCAGCATAAAAGCTCTATCTCCCCACCCAAAAGATATATATTTATAATCAGAAGTGGCATCCCGTCCTATTTCTGTTAGCGGTAAAAATTGATTCCAGTCAAAATATTCATTTTTCACTGGAACGATGATTTCGGTGTGGATGCCTTGGTTGGAAATGTATAGAGAGATTGTGCAATCTGCTTGCGAGTAATTTCCCCACTTTCTGGGGGTGAGATAGCCAATTGTTAAGAAAGCGCTCAAAGATAAGATGACAATTCCTAAGCGCTGTATGATTTTTCTCATTTTAACCGTAGGTTTCAACTTGTGCCTTCGGATGGCGGGCGCTGCATCTTTGTGGGAAAGAATTCTTGCAAAGCAGAATTGCGCTGTTCGGGGGTTTCCCTCGCCCAATTCGACAAACTTTCGTAGAAAAAGAACGACACGCCAGCGAAATCTCTTTTTCGCACTTCTTGCACTTGTTCTTGAATTTGCTTGAGGGGCACAGAATTATTTTTAAGACCTGTTAAAATGCCGATCGCAGTTGGAATGTTAAGTTTAGCCAGTGTGACTTCTTCCCGTTCCAGTTCGGCACTAAAACGCTTGATATCGCTGCGATAAACCTGCAACACAATTTCTTGGATGTAGCCGCGTCTTTCCCAGGTAAACCAGTCCTGCAAGTGGGCGGGTAAAGCAAAGTGAAAAGGATTCGGAGATAAGCTGATAATACATTTTTCTTTGCGGGATTTGATGGCGCGGGAAACTCGCCCCATAAAGTCATTGATTTTGTCAGCGCGCCAGCGCACCCAGAAGGTTTCGCGGGGGTCGTCGGAGGGAGGACTTTTGATTTGTTCTTGATACATTAACACTGTTAGTGGCTCGTAGCCAAATTCTACTGGCAAGCCAAAATGGTCGTCAAATTGAATCCCATCTATATCATAATTATCGACAATTTCTAGGATTAAATCTAAGATAAATTGCTGAACTTCGGGATGAAAGGGATTCAGCCAAACTCGATCGTGTTTGCCTTCTTTCCAAATAGTTGAACCGTCGCGCCGGTGCGCCAGCCAGTCGGGGTGAAGTGTGGCTAATTCCGATTCGGCTGGAGCCATGAAACCAAACTCAAACCAGGGGATTACTGCTATACCTTTTTCGCGGGATTGTGTGATAATTTCTTTGAGGATGTCTCGGTCTTTCAATCCGGGCGATGGATCGATCGACTGTCCGAATACTCGTTGGGCTGCAGCGCTCGGATAAAGCGTATAGCCTCCTTGCCAAACCGTGGGATAAATGGTATTGAAATTGAGTTGATCCAGTCGATTTACAGCGTCAATGATGTTGTTGCGGGAGAATATCACCTCGCTGTCAATGTTAGTCAGCCAGACGCCGCGCAATTCGGTTGTTGGCGTGGTGGGCGGGGTTTGAGCCAAGAGACGCGGGGATAAAATCGCGGAGGAGGTAAGGGCGATCGTAAAAACAACTATTAAAGCCAGTATCCGCTGCCATTTGTGCAATTTAATCATCAATTTTTCGCAAATACCATAGTTTAACATCATACTGTAGGGTGCACATGGCGCACCTTTATTCTTCAACCCGCGGAGGCGGGTTTTGTCTGTGTAGTCGCGGTTTCAACCGCCGAGTCTTTCTGCGATCCCTAAGCATAACCAGGCAATTTCATAACTTGGCGGTAGTGCGCTTCAATCTCACTTACTGTTTGCGATTGACGCTTGCTACTCCACTGACTGCGATCGAATAATTCCCGCCTCAAAGCATCAACATCGATCGTTTTTACCTTACCTTCGGCGACAATTTGCTTGCCGTTTACCCAAACGCTGTCTACCGCATTAGTCGGGCGTCCCAAGATTAGCAAGCCAATCGGATCGGTGCGCGGCAGCAATGATAAACTTGTTAAATCATACAGCACAAAATCTGCTTTTTTACCGACTGTCAGCGAACCCATTTCATCAGCAGCATTCAAGCCTTTTGCTCCGCCCAGCGCTGCCATTTCTACAGACTGGCGCGGTGTAATCCATTGGCGGTAATCCAAATCCGTGATATTGTGCAAAATCGAACCAATTTTAATCGCTTCCAGCAAATCTTGAGAGTCATTGCTAGCAGCGCCGTCGCAGCCAAAAGATACGTTGACTCCCGCTTGGCGGTATTTCAAAATCGGTGCAATCCCGCTTCCCAAGCGCAAGTTGCTGAGGGGATTATGTACGACTGTCGCTCCAGTTTCTGCCATAATTGCAATGTCGGAATCTTCCAGCCACACGCAGTGTGCTAAGGAAGTTCGCGGACTCAAATAACCGATTTTTTGCAGGTGTTCGACAGCGCTACAGCCGTATTTTTCGTGAGCTAGTTGTTTTTGGGCGGGAGTTTCTAATAGGTGGGCGTGGCGGCAGAGATTGTAGCGATCGCTCAAATCGATGCAGCCTTCAAACAAAGCATCCGAACACAGTTGAATTCCCGTCGGCGCCAACAACATATTAACACCTTTTTCGGGATTGTGAAACTGTTTTATGGCTGTTTCCATTAATTCCAAAGTGGCCTTAGTCGAGCGGATGTAAGCCGCGTGTTCGATAGCGCCATCGCCCGCAGGCATTCCCGCTGTCAGGGATTCATCTTGAATTAATGGCCCGATAAACGCGCGGATACCGATTTCTTGATAAGCACGAACTGCGGCGGCGATTGTCTCTAATTCTTGCCCCGGAATCAAAACTAAATGATCGACTACGCTTGTACCGCCCGACAGCAATGTTTCTACCGCAGTTCCCAAGGCGCTCAAATAAACTTGTTCGGGATCAAGAGGCGTAAAATCGTATAATTCTGCAATCCACAACTCCAGCGGCAAAGGGGGAATAATCCCGCGCTGCCACATTTCAGAAGAGTGTGTGTGCGCGTTGACAAAACCGGGCAGCAGCAGCTTATTTTTGCCGTCGATTACTGTTCCCGCAGAATCTAAATTTTGCGCGATCGCACTTATGCAATTATTCACCACTTGCACATCTGCGGTTTCATAACCGCTATCCACCGGAATTAAAGCATTTTGAATTGTAAAGCTCATAGATTTACTCTTTTTGTAAATTTATATTGATTTTTATTGTATGATTGCAGGGCGCTAACATTTGCGATCGCCCAACGATCATAAAGTTAATAAATCCTAAACTTTATCAAAAAGTTACCCCGGATACTTAATTATAACAAAGATTTAAGATATGACAAGTGAGTAACAATCAAATAGCTCTAAAATTGAAATTGTTTTCAAGTCATAATTAATATGAATCCTGATTCTCTCCGCACCTTGGGTGTACCGCCGAATGCTTGGAAAGTTGATGCCAAAATTGCCGATATCACCCGATCGCCGATCGCGCCTCAACCTGTTACCCTGGAAACAGAAACTAAAACCCTGCGTTTGGACTTAGCAAAAGCAGCAATGTTGGTGATAGATATGCAAAACGATTTCTGTCATCCCGACGGTTGGCTAGCACATATTGGCGTAGATGTAACGCCCGCCAGAACTCCAATTAATCCTTTAACAAATTTGCTGCCAAAATTGCGATCGCACGCAGTACCAATTATTTGGATCAACTGGGGAAACCGCCCCGATTTGCTCAATATTAGTGCAGCTTCCCGTCACGTTTACAATCCCACAGGCGACGGCATAGGTTTGGGAGATCCGCTGCCAAAAAACAACGCACCTGTACTGATGGCAGGGAGTTGGGCGGCGCAGGTTGTCGATGAATTAAAACCCAAACCGGAGGATATTTGTGTTGATAAATATCGGATGAGCGGGTTTTGGGATACTCCTTTAGATAGTATCTTGCGGAACCTCGGCAGAACTACACTTTTCTTCGGAGGAGTAAACGCCGATCAGTGCGTCATGGCTACACTGCAAGATGCTAATTTCCTCGGTTACGACTGTATTTTAGTCAAAGATTGTACAGCTACGACATCTCCCGACTATTGCTGGCAAGCTACTCTTTATAACGTTAAACAATGTTTTGGCTTTTTGTCGGATTCTCAGGCTATGTTAGAAGCAATTAAATAGCAGTCATCAGGGGAGTATCCCTCTGGAGTATAAAAAGCGTTTTTTAGGAGTGCGAGAGTCCCGCACAGCAAAGCCTATATATCTCGCTTCCTGCTCTGACAGCGAACTCTCCTGTAAAATTAATAAACTTTTGAGGTTGAGCGGCGGACTAATGACTCTGGATTCTCACTAATGACAGCAGAAACATAACCACTGACAACTAACAATAAAAAAATGACAAACCAGTGCATGATTCCTGTTATAAAGTCTCCGAAAGACTACCAAGCATTTCGCATCAGTCCGGGCGATACTAATAGATTAGCTATCGTCTTCGATCCGGTAATAGCTAATGTTTCATTAACAGTTTGCGTGGAGATTTTCGATGTGGGGGGTAAAACTCCTCCCAACCGCCATCTATTGGCAGTAGAAATGTTTTTTGTACTCAAAGGAAGAGGGCAAGCAACCTGCGACGGCAAAACAGTTAGTATTCAACCGGGAGATAGTTTGTTAGTGCCTCCAACGGCGACTCACGTAATTGAGAATACGGGCAGTGAACGTTTGTACACTTTGTGCATTATGGTGCCGAATGAGGATTTTGTGGAACTAATTCGCAGCGGTACACCAGTCGAACTCGATGAGGAAGATATGAGAGTTCTCGGGCGATCGGATGTACTCGTACCGTGCTAGGTTTGTAGTAAGGACTTGAGTCCTAGGTTTGTAGTAAGAACTTGAGTGCTTAGAGAAAAAGCTAAAGCCCTTACTACTGAGATGTTGCACCATTATCAAGAACAGGCAAGATGCCTGTTCCACAAAGAGTGAATTTTCTTGTGGGGTGGGCATCCTGCCCGCCCCTAAAAGGTTTATCGAGAATGGTGTAAGATGTCAGTTACTACGAACTTTTTTAGTTGATGTTTTTTAGGATTTATGCTGAAACTTTGTCCGAAAGAAACAGCGTCAATGCTAACTAAAGATGGGGTTCGTTTAGATGCTGACATCTACCGCCCCGATGCGGAGGGCGAATTTCCAGTATTGTTAATGCGGCAACCTTACGGAAGGGCGATCGCCTCTACATTAGTATATTCGCATCCCGCATGGTACGCCAAACACGGCTACATCGTTGTCATCCAAGACGTGCGGGGACGTGGCACTTCCGAAGGCGAATTTAACCTATTTGTTAGCGAAACACAAGACGGTTTTGATAGCGTCAATTGGGCAGCTAATTTGCCGGGAAGTAACGGCAAAGTCGGAATGTACGGTTTTTCCTACCAAGGCATGACTCAACTCTACGCGGCGGCTGCTAAACCGAGCGCATTAATCACAATTTGTCCGGCAATGGTAGGGTGCAATTTATACGCAGATTGGGCCTATGAAGGGGGCGCGTTTTGCCTGCAATCAAATCTCGGCTGGGCAATTCAGCTAGCCGCAGAAACCGCTCGCTTAAAAGCCGATATTTCTGCCTATCAAGCCTTTTATGCAGCTTCGAGGAATCTCCCGCTATACGATACCGTGCCGGCGCGTCCTGAGATTATTAAAAATCTGGCTCCAGACTCATATTATCACGATTGGTTGGATAATTATCGACCGAGCGAGTATTGGGAAAAGTTATCGCCAAACATCAAAGATTTAGACTTGCCAATGCTGCACGTGGGCGGTTGGTTTGATACTTATTTGCGGGGAACAATCCATCTTTACAAGGAAATGGTGAGCCGGAGTTACTCTCCGCAGCATTTGATAATTGGCCCTTGGGCGCATTTACCTTGGGGGCGAAAACTTGGAGCCTTGGATTATGGTTTGGCAGCTTCAAATCCTGTGGATGAGTTGCAAATTCGCTGGTTAGATCAATTCCTGAAAGGAGTTGATACAGGAATATTAGACGAGCGATCCATTACGCTATTTGAGATGGGGAAAAATGATTGGCGAAAATTTGATAAATGGCCTAATAATCATCATAAATCTTATTTTTTAGCAAGTACCGGACTGGCCGCGATGAGAGAAGATGCGGGTATTTTAACAGAGAGTTGCGCGGATGTTTGTACTGATGATATATTCGTACATGACCCTTGGCGGCCGGTGCCGTCGTTGGGAGGTCACGCTGCATTTTCTGCTGGTGCGATGGAGCGATCGACTATTGACTGCCGCACCGATGTGTTAACATACACTTCTGCACCGCTAACAGCAGATTTGCACGTTGCAGGAGAGGTATTTGTCGAAGTATTTTGTACAGTAGATGCGCCGACTTTTGATTTGTGTGCGATACTTTCTGAGGTAAAAGATAGTGGCAGCGTCTACAATTTTACTCAAGGTTACGTGCGGGTTAATTCAGATGAAAAACCTGTAAAAATTGTGCTTCAAGCAACTTGTATGCAAATTGCCCAAGGTAATGCTTTGCGTCTCAGTTTGAGTGCGGCTTGTTTTCCCGCTTACGACGTGAATCCGGGAACGGGCGTGCCTCCCGGTGAAGCGCGGTTAATTGATGCTAAAATTATCACGCTGACAGTAAGTTGTGGCGGGAATTGTCCCTCTCAAATTTTGCTGCCAATTGTCAATTAAACCTAAAATCTATCTAATTATGAGCGTTATCTTTCACATCACCCGCAGCCAACAGTGGGAACAAGCAAAACAAGTGCAATCCTATCGCGGCGATACGCTAGATACAGAAGGATTTATCCACTGTTCGACTCTGCCGCAAGTTCTTATATCTGCTAATAAATTTTTTGTGGGACAAACAGGATTGCTGCTGCTTTGGATTGACTCGGACAAAGTAGAATCTGAACTTAAGTATGAATTGGCTGCGGGTGAGAATTACCCGCACATTTACGGGCCGCTAAATGTTGATGCTGTGTTGAAAGTTGTTGAGTTTGAACCGGGTGCTGATGGCAAGTTTGAATTGCCTGCCGAATTAAGGGATGTTGTTTAATATGCACATTTTGCACCATTGTATACTAACTTTTTAGCCGGGCTAGGAGCAACGGCCCACAATACAATTAAGTGTCTTGTGGAACGGGCATCTTGCCCGTTTCTAACATTAGTGGAAAATCTAAACTTCAACTGATTTATCTACCAACTCGGCCGCCAGTTTCAGCGCCTCTTCGCGAGTCGCAATTCTCCCTTCTACCCGCGCTAATTGAATCTCCATTAATAATTGACCTATGAGCGGACTTCTGGGAATATTCAAAGATTCCATTAACTCATTGCCGCTAACTAATTGGGTGGGATGAGCGATAATGTCATCAGCATCGAGGTAGCGATTAATTAACAGGGAAATTTCATCCACGGACACTCCAACTGCTACGGCTAAAACTGCTAAAACTGGAAATACTATTCCTACATCGCGAAACACAAAATACTGTTCTCGCAAAGACATTTCCGCGATAGGTTTTGCTTGCAATTTTGGCAAGTATTTCAAAAGCCCGATCGCACTTTTAATCTCTGCATTGCTGTACTTCAACCGCAGCAACTCTGTTTCAGCGATTGTCGGGTCGGAATTTGCTAAAATAGCCAACTTCCCAACTGCCAACAACGGCGTTTTAATTGTATCTCGAATCGATCGCGAAAATTCTCTCCCCAACTCTGGATAAATTGCCGCCAAATTCGTAGCACACAGGTCAATTTTTGTCAAAATATCGAAACGGTCGATCGCACTTTCAAACCAAATCGAAAACAAACCATCTTCGCAACCGCGACAAATCCAAGGAACACCGTCAGGATTGCTCAACAAATAACCCAATTCCGTCCGCACCCGTTCCACCGCTACCCGACTCAACAACGGCGCTAATTCCCGAATCGCCGATTGAGTTTCAGGTTCGATCGCAAAACCCAACTGCGCCGCTTGACGGTAAGCTCTTAATAACCTCAGCGGATCGTCTTCCAAATTCGATCGCGAAATCATCCGCAGCAAACCCAACCGCAAATCAGTTTGACCATCCAAAGGATCGATGATTTCTCCGGTAAAAGGATTGCAGGCGATCGCATTTATCCGAAAATCCCGGCGCAGCAAATCCCCCTCCAGACTCCCCCCTTCCGCCTGCGCCAAATCCACCGTACCGCCCGCAAACACCACCCGCGCAATTTGCCGTTCCGCATCCAACAAGACAAATCCACCTTTCGTGCGATCGGCTATTTTTCGAGCAGTCTTGACCGCCCGTGTTAGCATAACGAAATCCAAATCAAAATAGTGCGATCGGCGTCCCAGCAACGCATCCCGTACCGCACCGCCCACCAGATAAGCAGGCGGTGTCAGCATTTCCAAATCAAACGGCCAAGTCTCAGGAGATAACGCAGGTGGCAAATTAATCGGCATCGCAACAAAAATCTACTTTCCTTACAAACAATTAAACTCTTGCTACGCTAGATTAACAGAAAGCTCAAATTTCACCAATCTTTTTGAAATGCACAGAGGATATCAAGAATGTGTATTTGTATTAACTGCCACTATGTAGACCGCTGCTTCACCTACCACGCCGTAGAAGGACAGCACGAACAGATTCATCTCACCGAAACACCCGATTTCGATCCCGTAGAACCCACTATCAACGTCAACATCCGCCCCCGTCAAGACGAAATTGAAATGGAATGGGATGTAGTCGGCTGTGAAAGTTTCAAGCAAGAGACCGGTAAATGGGCAAAATTGCGGCCCGGCGAACTCGTACCGACTTAAGGAAGAAGGAAGAAGGAAGAGGGGGAGAGTGGGAGAGTGAGAAAGTGGGAGAGTGGGAGAATTTTCCAAGTCCCCAATCTAAAATCTAAAATCCCTCAATTCCCCAATCTAAAATAGACTTCCTGCATAAATCTTTGATAGAGCCGGTCAACCGCAGATGTCAGGCAGATAAACACAGATTAACGCAGATAATTTCAAGAAGAGCGAGTGAATGAATGCAAGAGGTCTAATCTAAACTCTAAAATCTAAAATCCCTCAATTCCCCAATCTAAAATCTAAAATCTAAAATCTAAAATCTAAAATCTAAAATCAAATGAGCTATTGCTTAAACCCAACTTGTCAGAATCCGCAAAACCCAGGTGATGCAGAATTGTGCCAAAGTTGCGGCTCAAAATTGTTGTTAACTAACGAACAATCGCCCTCAGCATCTCGCTACCGTACCATAAAGGCGATCGGGCAAGGAGGCTTTGGCCGAACATTTCTAGCAGTTGATGAAACCAAACCCCTGATTTTTTCGCAGTGCGTAATCAAGCAATTTTTGCCGCAAAATACCGCAGCCGAAAAAGCCGCTCAACTATTTCACCAAGAAGCAGCCCAGCTAGAAACATTGGGAAAACATCCCCAGATTCCCGAATTAATCGCGCATTTTGAACAAGACGGGAGACAGTATTTAGTACAAGAATTTATAGACGGCAAAAACCTAGCCAGAGAATTAGAACAAAAAGGAGCATTCACCGAAACTCAAATTCGGCAAATCCTCAACGATTTATTGCCCGTGCTCCACTTCGTCCACAAATCCAAAGTTATTCACCGCGATATCAAACCAGAAAATATCATTCGCCGCCGACTATCTCCAACTCCTTTACCCGCCTTAGAAAGTTCCTATAACCCCTCTCCTTTCCAAAAAGATATTGTTTTAGTAGACTTTGGTGCAGCTAAGAAAGTAACAGCAACCGGGTTGCCGCAAACAGGTACAATTATCGGCAGCGCTGCTTATACAGCCCCAGAACAATTGATGGGGAAAGCAGTTTTTGCCAGCGATATCTACAGTTTGGGCGTTACTTGCATTCACTTGCTGACTCACATTCCTCCCTTCGATTTGTTCGACAGCGCCGAGGATTCTTGGGCTTGGCGAAATTATTTGAAGACTGCTGTTAGCGATGATTTCGGCCGCATCCTCGACACCATGCTTCAAAGTGCCACCAATCGGCGCTACAGTTCAGCCTCAGCAGTCATCCGGCAGTTGAACCCCAAGCCGGTGTATTTAGACGCGCAACCTGTGCTCGATGCGCCGGAAACAGGCGCAGAATCGAAGCCTGCACTCGCCGCCGCACCTGCGCTGTTCAGTCGGGAACAGCAAGCCGAAATTCAGCAAGCTTTACAAGATGCGATCGCCCCGTACAATGTTACAATCCAAGTCAGTCAAGCCAAGCAACAGCTCAATATCGTCATCAACAGAACCGAAGACAACCCCGTTTACTATCCGCACTTATCTCAAATAATTGCCACCAGACTCACCGATTTGGAGTTAAATAAAGTCGCAGCCGTGAAGCTGTTGGGAAGACTCAACAATTCTCGTCGCCCGGAGTGGAAGCAAATATTGCAAATCGATCCCAAGATTCAATTGAGAAACAAACTCGTGCGGCTGCAACACAATCAATTAGTCAAGAAAATCGCCCCTGTTGCTACCCAAGAATTTTGGCTGCCGAAGTTGAAAACTCAGGATTTTTGGCTAGATACGCTAATGTTTGCCTTAGTTTGGTTTATCTTTGGCTCTCAAATAGTCATTTTTAATTCTCTATTCGCCCTAATAGTTGCATCTGGTTTTATGACGGTGAAGCATCAAGTTTCCCAACACAAAGAATTTGCCAATAAAAATTTATTTGCCAGTTTAGTATTGCTGTTTTTAATAACTGGTAGCATGGGTAATTCAAGGATTTTAAATACGGGAATATTTGGTATTCTTTTGGGTTGCTTAGTTGTGGCTTTGCCGCTGTTTTTTGTTAAGGAAAATTATCAGTAATCGTGAATAGCAATCCCCAAGACGGAACATCAGTTAAAAAATACGGCTTAGCCCTGCACACAGCTAGTCGCGAACTCGGTTTAGCCATCAGCAATTTTGCCGGGGATTCTCGCTGCCAAACTTGGAATTTGGATCGCGATTTAGCAACTCATTTGCATCAGTATTTAGTCGAGTTTATTCAGCCGCAAACTTGGGCGGATTTGGCTTTTATTGCAGTGGCCAAGGGGCCCGGAGGTTTCACGGGGACTCGCATGGGTATGGTGACGGCGCGGACTTTGGCTCAACAGTTGGATATTCCGGTTTTTGCGGTTTCAACTTTGGCGGCTGTCGCTTGCAGCAGCAGTAAAAAATCTATCTCAAATCAGGATATGGCGCTGCAAATGCGTGCACAGCGGGGACAATTGTTTGGGGCGGTTTATTCAGTTAACAAAGATTCTGGTTTAAGTGAGTTGTTTCCTGATACGGTGATGACTCCTGAATCTTGGCAGGAAAAGTTGGATAATTGGGGGAATTCTTATCAGTTAATTGAAGTTGGTAGCGAGTTGGGTTGGTCGGTTTCTAGTGTGTTGGAATTGGCTTATTTGGAGTGGCAAATGGGAAGTCGTCCTGATTGGTCGGATGCTTTGCCTTTTTACGGGCAACATCCGGTTAAGGGACACTGAATATTGGGAATAGGGCATTGGGAATAGGGAATTGGGCGTTATTTCGTTTCAGTTAAATCAACTTGTAGAGTGCGTTTTTTTTCCGACCATGCCCGATGCCCGTAAATGATTTATAAGCAATTAAGCAGACTTGATGTCGTTGTTTATTTAAGGGCGATACAAACTTCGAGGCAAAAAGTTAATGTTAGGGGGTCTGGGCTTTCGGTTCGCAATCGATCGATCTCAGCTTGATTGCAGCCGCGAGATTCCATGAAATCGAGCATCCAGTTCGTTATTGTAGCGAGATCGATGTATTTTGCTCCGAGACAAACAGGGCAAATTTCTGGGCTGAGGATACCGGTGCCGCCGCATTCGGGGCAATCCCAGTGGCTGGTTACGGGATCGGGGGTAGTTAGGATGTTGTTCATGCTGGGAAAAAGTACGCGCGGCGTAGCTATCCTGCCGGGAATCGCACTACTCGTTCACTCTAGCAAAAATGCCGATCGCCCTTACTTCTTCCTGCCTTTACACTAAGCGGGCTAGTGATTAAAATTGACAAAAATACAAAAGGGGTGGCTATGTTCGATCGCACTCAATGGTTTTTGGCTGGTATGTCGATCGCACTTTCGGTTCAGTTAAGTCAGCCAGTGCCAGCAGCCGTGCCCGTTGGTAAAGTCGTACAAACAGCACAAACTAACAGTAGCGAGGCTGCTGACAAAGTATATGCAGAAGCAGAGAAACTCTACCAACAAGGAACAAAGGAAGCTTTAACAAGTGCGATCGTCAAATATGAAGCAGCATTAAAACTGTATCGAGAAGCGGGCGCTCGATCGCAAGAAGCTCTCGTCCTTAACAACATCGGGACTGTTTACTTAGTATTAGGAGAGAAACAGAAAGCTTTAGAATATTACAGCCAGTCCCTTGCCCTGAGTCGGGCGATCGGCAATCCAGGAAGAGAAGCTCTCGCCCTCAACAACATTGGCAGAATCTACGACGATTTGGGAGAGAAACAGAAAGCGCTACAGTATTACAACCAATCCCTTCCCCTGAGTCGCACCGTCGGCGATCGATCGCTTGAAGCTATCACCCTCAGCAGCATCGGGACTGTTTACTCAGAGTTTGGAGAGCAACAGAAAGCGCTACAGTATTATAGTCAATCCCTTCCCCTGAGTCGCACCGTCGGCGATCGTCGCGGGGAAGCTATCACCCTCAGCAGCATCGGGACTGTTTACTCAGCATTAGGAGAGAAACAAAAAGCTTTAGAATATTACAGCCAATCCCTTCCCCTGAGTCGCACCGTCGGCGATCGTCGCGGGGAAGCTATCACCCTCAGAATCATCGGGACTGTTTACTCAGAATTGGGAGAGAAACAGAAAGCTTTAGACTATTACAGCCAATCCCTTTCCCTAAGTCGGGCCGTCGGCGATCGCTCACAGGAAGCGAGTACCCTCAACAACATTGGCTTGGTTTACTCTGATTTGGGAGAAAAACAAAAAGCCCTAGAATATTACAGCCAATCCCTTCCCCTGAGTCGCACCGTCGGCGATCGTCGCGGGGAATCTATCACCCTCAACAACATTGGCTTGGTTTACTCAGATTTGGGAGAAAAACAGAAAGCTTTAGAATATTACAGCCAATCCCTTCCCCTGAAACAAGCAGTCGGCGATCGTCGCGGCGAAGCGATTACCATCAGCAACATCGCGTTTGTTTACTCTGAATTGGGAGAGAAACAAAAAGCTTTAGAATATTACAATCAATCCCTTTCCCTAAGTCGGGCCGTCGGCGATCGCTCTGGGGAAGCTACCACCCTCAACAACATTGGCAGAATCTATGAAGATATCGGAGACAAGCAGAAAGCTTTAGAGTATTTTAGCCAATCTCTTCCCCTGAGTCGGGCCGTCGGCCACACTGGAAAAGAAGCTCTCACCCTTTTCAACATAGCTTATGTCAAACGTGACCAAAACAATCTTACCGAAGCCCTCAAAAACATTGAATACTCTCTCAAAATCCTCGAAAACCTCCGCACCAAAATAGCCAGCCCAGAACTCCGCACCTCATACTTTGCCACAGTACAAAACTACTACGAATTCTACATCGACCTGTTAATGCAACTGCATAAAACTAATCCTAAATCCGGTTATGATACAAAAGCCTTAGAAGCCAGCGAACGTTCTCGCGCCCGCAGCCTCCTCGAACTCCTCCAAGAAAGTAACGCCAACATTCGCGAAGGTATTTCCCCCGATTTACTGCAACAAGAAAAGAGCTTGCAACAGCAACTAGATGCTATTGAAAAACAGCGCATCGAAACAATCAGCAGCCCCAACCCCAACGCAACTAAAATCGATGAAATCGACAAACAGCGCCTCGCACTTTTGCAACAATATCAGCAACTTCAAACCGGGATTCGTACCGCCAGCCCCCGCTACGCTGCCCTCACCCAACCCCAACCTTTAACACTGCCAGAAATTCAGAAACAGATTCTCGATGAAAACACGATTTTATTGCAGTATTCCCTCGGCAAAGACCGCAGTTATTTGTGGGTTGTGACATCAACCGGACTAACTAGCTATGAATTGCCAAAACGCGCCGACATTGAAACAGCCGCCCGCAATTTCCGAGACGCAGTAACTAGCCCAATCCAGAGAGATATTCCCCAAAAAGTTGCCGAAGCGAGTGCCAATCTGGGCAAATTAATTTTACAACCAGCCGCCGCCCAATTAGGACAAAAACGCCTCTTAATTGTTCCCGACGGCGTACTGCACTATACTCCATTTGCAGCTTTAACTCTGCCACCAAAAGCCGGAGAAAATGCCAATCTTCCCTTAATCGCCCAACATGAAATTATTACCCTGCCTTCCGCCTCAACTCTCGCCATTCTCCGGCAAAATTACGCTGACCGAAAACCACCCAACCAAACTTTAGCAATTTTAGCCGATCCAGTCTTCAGTCCAGACGATGAAAGAGTCAAAGGACAACTTACCCCAGCAACCACCGAAAAGTTAGAATCAAATAACCTCGGTTTAAATCGATCGCTCCGTGCTTCTAATATGGCATGGCCGCCCAATCGCCTCCCCTTTACCCGCCAAGAAGCCCAAAATATTTTAGCTTTAGTTCCGACCGCTTCGGGAGTTCAAAGCTTTGATTTTGCCGCCAGTCGCCCTACTGCAACTAATAGCAATTTAGCCAATTATCAAATCGTGCACTTTGCCACCCACGGCATGGCAAACAGTCAAAATCCCGAACTGTCAGGCATTCTGATGTCGATGGTAGATGACAAGGGGAATCCTGTCAATGGCTTCTTGCGTCTCACCGATATTTTTAACTTGAAACTAGCAGCAAAATTAGTAGTTTTAAGTGCTTGTCAAAGCGGAATGGGTCAGAATATCAAAGGCGAAGGAATGGTGGGATTAACCAGGGGTTTTATGTATGCAGGGGCTCAGCGGGTGGCGGTGAGTTTGTGGAGTGTGGATGATGAAGGTACGGCTGTGTTAATGCAAAAGTTTTATCAAAAAATGCAGCAACAAAAGTTAGCGCCGGCGGCAGCTTTGAGGGCGGCGCAGATGGAAATGATGCAGGATAAAAAATGGCAATCTCCCTATTATTGGGCGGCTTTTACCTTGCAAGGGGAGTGGAAATGATATCATTGTTCCAAAGTTATTATACCAATTTAATGTGAAGTTGCACATATCTCGATCCCCCTAAATCCCCCGAAAGCAAGGGGGACTTTGATCGGAATCTTGTCCCCCCCTTATTAAGGGGGGCTAGGGGGGATCGGATTCTATGCAGCCTCATAAAAAATTGGTATTAGAGGCAAGATTAATAGCTGTAAGGTGCTTAGGTTGCACCCTACATATAGCCGTAAGGTGCAACCTAAGCACGCTACATTAGTTTATCGCCCGCTAGCTAAAGCCTCCCGCAATTTACGGCCCCGCGATTTATCCCGAAGTTCGGGAGTCGCCATCCGCAACACAAAATCCAGCAACCAAGGCGCAATTCGGTGACACCAAACTGCTAGATGACTTTGGTATCCCACTAAAATTTCCGGCGCATCTTTGTGCAATCCCGCGACAAGTGCTAGGGCAACTTTTTCGGGAGTTGTGGGCACTACCCAGCGGAATTGCTCCAAGTCTCGCACCATGTCGGTATCTGTTAGAGATGGCAATAAAGCTGTGACTCGAACATTGTACTGAGTTAACTCGCTGCGTAAAGCTTGGGTGAATCCCAAAATGGCAAATTTGGTAGCAGAATAAGTGGCCATTGTCGGAGCGGCAATTTTTCCCATTAAGCTCGAAACATTGACGATTGTTCCGTCTTTTTGAGCTGCCATTCGCCTCGCTATCAAGCGGGTAATTGTGTAGGTTCCGAGCAAATTTAAGGCGATTTCTTCCTCGATTAACGGTAGCGGGGAACGCAAGAATGATGCTTGGTGCGCCACGCCTGCACAGTTGACTAGCAGGTGAATCGGGCCGCAATCTCGCCAAGCTTGGGCGATCGCAATATTCACCGCTACTGACTGAGTTAAATCCAAAGCTAACGGCACTACTTCTGTACCAAAAACATCGATTTCCTCTGCCAGTTCAATTAATTGCCTGCGGTTGCGCGCCACAATCAACAAACGTTTGACTCCTTGTCTGGCTAATTCCAGGGCGATCGATCGCCCAATTCCGCGCGAAGCTCCTGTAACAAGAGCTGTTTTTCCTTGAAGTTGCATAGATTAAACCTTTTGGTAGATGCTCACCGCGGCACGGAGTTATGAGTTGTGAGTTGTGAATTATTAGTTATGAGTTGAATGTTTTGGCGGTAACAACTCATAATTCATAATTGTTGAAAAGGCTATCTTGTTTCGATAGACCTCATTTACTTGTGGGGTTAACTCAAAACTAAAAACTTTTGAATCGCTAACGTGCGCGTGAGTTGAACTAAACTTTTGGTTTGCCAGAAATCAGTCAATTATCTGATAATTCAACCTCATTCAAGCAGACAAACCTGAGATGGGCAAACCTAGTCGGAAATCATGGCCAAGCGGGCTTTATTACCGCTTTTTATTGAGTTCGCGGAGGCGGACTTTGCCTGTGTAGCCGCGAATTTATTCGCCGGGGATTGGTGATCCGCGAATTTGTCATTTACTGGGGTTGGAGAACCCCTCTTTCTTCAGTCCGCGAAGGCGGACTTTGACTGTGTAGCCGCGAATTTATTCGCCGGGAATATTCGCCGGGATTGGTTATTCGCCAGGGCTTAATTACCCCTTTTTTTAGTCCGCAGAGGCAGACGATATCCTGTGCAGCCGCGACTTACAATCGCCAGGGATTCGTGCGAATTGGCACAGGATAATTGAGCAATGCAGATTATCAATTCCACACCTCCTAGATATGAGAATTTCCTATCTACACATACCTTAACAACTTGACAGAGAAGCGGCAACAATTTTTAATAAATTTTCCGCAACACTTCTTTACAATCTTCTCAGACGGCGGATTTCCAAGTGCCGTGAAAGCTCAAAGGTATAACACCGGGCAATTCTAGCTGGCAAACAGGTTCGCGGGAAAGTCCGTCGCTGTCAAATATCCAGACTTCGCTGCTGTCAGAATTGCCGTCGTAAACAACTGTTACTATCCAACCTTTCTCCGAGGAAACATCTGGAACGTAGATGGGCTCTGTGGGATAGCGATTTTCGCCCAAGTCGGCAATTGTGAGATTGCGGCTTTGCGTGTCCAAACGGGCGATCGCACCATAACGTTCCGGTACAATATCAACGTCAGGCCGATACATTGCCAGATAAATATACCGCGACGCTTGCCCGATTTCTGAAGCAGGTACAACCGGAAATTCGCAAGGTTGATCCAGCAATTCTTCTGTTGCTGTCACTTTCCCCGTCAGAGGATTGAGATGCACCCGCCACAGAGTCCCCTCCGCATCGGTGCGAGTTTCGCCTGCCACTACTTCTTTCAGTCGCTGATTAGTTTGAAAGTCAGCGAAGCGCACAAAATCTACAGCCACCGAACCATCTTCCTTGACAAAACCGTTAGCAAAATGCCACTGAAACCAAGAATCGGTTTCGCCGCGACTAACTAAAGATAGAGTTTCCGAGTCAACAACTAAGATCTGGGTTCCTAACTCCGGTTTCCATTCAAAAGAGTCGCCGAAACTGCTAATCCCAGCTAATACTGGCAAAAATTTGAGTCGCACCGGCGGTACAAAAAATATGAGATACTTTCCCGCAAAAACAAAATCATGGATCATGGGAATTCCATCTAAAGCAACAGTTGCTTGTTGCACAATTTTGCCTGTAGCATCGCTTTTATACAGATTCAACTTTGTACTGGCACCATGTGTAATTCCAAAGTTAAAAATATTGCCAGTAATCGGATCGCGCTTGCAGTGAGCGGAATAAGAAGATCCACTCTCTAAACTGCCTAAATCGTCCGTTCCGCGAGTTTCCAGAGTTTGCAAATCGAGGCTGTGAGGCAAGCCGCCTTCCCACAAAGCTAAAAGGCGATCGGGCAAAGCTAAAACGGAAGTATTGGCAGCATTTTTAACAGATTTAGCCCACCGCAACCACAGAGGCACCGGTGCTGTCATGCCATAATTACTGTAGAGAAATTTATCAGATTTTTCCTCAGCTTGATATCCCGCTGTCTGCACGTAGCGATAGACAGCCGCAGCACCCGCATCGGTAAAATGTACAGCCAAAATTGCACCATCGCCATCAAACCAGTGTCCTGCATTCATGCCACCGCGTTGCAAACGTGCGGGCCCGTTACGGTAGAGAGTGCCGCGCAATCCTGCGGGAATTTTACCGCTTTTAACGGATAACTGAGTCAGCGGAAATTCCGCAGCCGGACGAGCTAAAGCTTGAGCCCAGGATTTTTTAGCTGAGATTTTAGTGTCTGTTTTCATTTAAAACTGGCAATTTTCAACTGATATTGCAGAAATTTTCCTATACAATTATAGCAAAAATTACCTAACAGCTATGACTCTCCGCCGCCGTGCTTTGCTCACAACTTTTGGGCTGACTGCTATTGGTACTCAGCTTTTGCCGCTCGCCCAAACCAACCTATCTCCCAAAAGTGCGATCGTTAAGCCGCGCCGCCTGCAAGTTGGTGATACTATAGCTTTAATCAATCCTGCCGCTTTCAACTACAAAAAAGAAATCGAGGATTTTTTTAAAGTTATCGAAAAGCTGGGTTTAAAAGTTAAATTGGGAGAGCATTTTTACGACCGCTACGGCTATTTAGCCGGCAAGGATGCCGATCGCGCCGCCGATGTGAACGCAGCCTTTGCCGATGACTCAGTGCGAGCTATTTTTACCGGGATGGGCGGCTGGGGCTGTGCTCGGATATTGCCGCTCCTGGATTACGATATTATCGGCAACAATCCCAAAATTATTATGGGATTTAGCGATATTACTGCGCTGTTATTGGCGATTTATGCTAAGACTAATAGAGTTACTTTTCACGGCCCTTTAGGTGCGTCAACTTGGAGTCCCTTTACAGTGGATTACGTCAAAAAAGTTTTGTTTGACGGAGGTTCTGTGACGATGCAAAACTCCAAAAGCGTGCAAGTTCAAACAATCGGGCGGGGCACAGCTAGGGGAAAACTAATCGGCGGCAATTTATCAGTAATAGCAGCAATGGTGGGTTCTGCATATTTACCGCAGTGGGAAAATAGTATTTTGTTTGTCGAGGAAGTTGGCGAAGAAGTTTATCGCATCGATAGAATGTTGACGCAGCTCAAATTAGCGGGCATTCTCGATAAAATATCCGGTTTTATTTTCGGACAGTGTACCAAGTGCGAAGCTGAAAAACCCCAAGAGTCCCTAACCTTACCTCAAGTCTTGTCCGACCACATTCGCCCTTTGAAGATTCCTGCGTGGTATGGTTCGATGGTGGGACACATCCGGGAGCAGTTCACTTTGCCGATCGGTCAAGAAGTCGAAATCGACGCTGACTCTGGTACAATTAAATTGTTAGAATCCGCTGTCAGCTAAATCTTGAACTCTTCTGGATATTACCGAGGCAGAGCCTCCGGATCTGCGTTCCCAGGCAGAGCCAGGGAACGAGAAATAAATTTAAACACAAAATCAGAAATATCGTGAAAAACCGACAATTTCTCAAACATCTAGCAGCAATTATCTTAGCAATAATTTGCCTGTTGCCGCTGAATGCCTGTGCAGCAGCAGAAGCAAGTAAAACCGCAAATGGCGACCCAATTTATCAGCAGCGAACCGTCCACAATCCCGACGGCATCGGCAAATTTTACATGGGTAGAGAAATTGCCCAAGTCATGGGATATCAAGGCGCTGGTTGGCTGGAAAGACCGTCTCGCGGCATGGAAGAAAAATCAGCTCGATTAGTCAACAATCTCGATTTAAAACCAACCGATATTGTAGCAGACATTGGAGCGGGAACGGGATATTTTAGCTTTCGCATTGCTCCCTTAGTTCCTGAAGGAAAGGTTTTGGCCGTTGACGTGCAGCCGGAAATGATTAATTTTCTGCAATTGAATAAACAAGAAAAAAATATCGCTAACGTTGAGCCAGTTTTGGGAAGTATCGACAATCCAAATTTGCCGGAAAACAGCGTAGATTTAGTTGTGATGGTGGATGCTTATCACGAATTTGCATATCCCAGAGAAATGATGCAAGGAATTGTGAAAGCACTCAAATCGGGAGGCCGCACGGTATCGATCGAGTATCGGGGCGAAAACCCGCTGATTCCCATTAAAGGTTTGCACAAAATGACCCAGAAGCAGGTAAAAAAAGAAATGGCAGCCGTGGGTTTAGTATGGAAAGAGACAAAAGATATGTTGCCCCAACAGCATTTGATGGTGTTTGAGAAACAATCTCAAATTTAGCAGCCAAACAGAGCGATTGCTTACCATTTTTTGTCATTTTTGTCAAGGTACAAAAGACGTATTTATTTATGCGCGCGGGCGATCGGTCAAACATACTAAGCCTTAAGTAACCCTTAAGATAGACATTTTACTAAAAATACCATTTACAATTAAAAATTGATAACCCAGAGGCGCTTCCTTCATTTTTCAAGCGAAGAAGTGTCGCTATTAAGAAGTACCAGCGTGAACATTCCAAGTTCCATCATCACCATGCTCGCCGGCATCGGAGTGACTCTGATCAGTCTCTGGTACGGGCAGAATCACGGTTTAATGCCGATCGCCGCCTCTGATGAAGCATCCGACATAGACGCACTTTTCAATACAATGATGACCATTTCCACTGGATTATTTATCATGGTCCAGGGAGTGCTGATCGTTGCTGCAATTAAATACCGCCGTCGTCCAGGAGACAACACAGACGGGCCGCCTTGGCATGACAACTTTCCCTTAGAAATTCTTTGGACAGCCGTGCCGGCGGTGATTATTTTAGGAATCGGAGTCTACAGTTTTGAGATTTACAACTCAATGGGAGGCCTCGATCCGATGGGCAATCACGACCACGGCACCATGCAAGCGCACTCTAAAATGCGGGGAAGTGCGATCGCAGCCACACTCTCAGATACACCCCAAAACGCCCCACAAATTCCGTCTAGAAAACTTGTTGCTCTAGGCGTCGGCGCTTCCCCAGAAAATGAAGACAAACCAGCAGACTTAGTTGTAAATGTCACAGGTTTGCAGTACGCCTGGATATTTAGCTATCCAGAAAGCGGCGTTAGTTCTGGCGAACTGCATATGCCAGTCAACCGCGACGTACAGCTAAATATCTCAGCTCAAGACGTGCTGCACGCATTTTGGCTGCCGGAATTTCGCCTCAAACAAGATGCAATTCCCGGGCGGCCGAGCGAACTGAGATTTACACCAACTAAAACCGGCGAATACCGGGTTGTTTGTGCTGAATTGTGCGGCGCTTATCACGGAGCGATGAAAGCTGTAGCAGTCGTTCACACGCCCGAAGAATTCGACGGTTGGCTGCAAAGCCAGCAAGTTGCTAGCAGTCAAAACTTAGAGCAAGCAGTTGCAGTCAATCCTGGGGAATTGTCAGACGGTGAATTTTTGGCTCCCTACGTCAGGGAAATAAAAATTAATTCCGAAACCCTAGAACAACTTCACCCAACTCATCACTAAAAATAGTCATTAGTTCCTGGCACTGGGTCTTTGATCCTGAGCTAATAACTAATGACTAATAACTAATGACTAATAACTATGACACAAGCACAGTTCCAAGAAAGTGCAAACACTGAGGCTCGCGGAACAGCTCCCGCCGATAGACATTGGCGCGACTACTTCACTTTTAATACCGACCACAAAGTCATCGGTATTCAATACCTGGTAACAACATTTATTTTCTATCTAATCGGCGGCGTGATGGCAACTATAGTTCGAACAGAACTCGCCACCCCCGACTCCGATTTTGTCACCCCCGAACTCTACAACAGTTTATTTACTGTTCACGCCACGGTGATGATCTTCCTGTGGATCGTACCCGCCGGCGCCGGATTTGCTAACTTTTTGATCCCCTTAATGATTGGGGCAAAAGACATGGCATTTCCCCGCCTGAATGCCGTTGCCTTTTGGATGATTCCCGTAGGCGGCATATTGCTGTTGAGCAGTTTTTTGGTCGGAGCTCCGCAGGCGGGTTGGACTTCCTATCCGCCTTTGAGCTTAGTTACTGCTCAAGCCGGAGAAGAAATTTGGATTCTCAGCGTTTTGATTCTGGGAACTTCTTCGATTTTGGGGGCGGTAAATTTTGCCATTACCATCTTTACCATGCGCGTTCCCAGCATGAGTCTCAATGAAATGCCTTTGTTTTGCTGGGCGATGATTGCGACTTCAGCGCTGACTTTGATTGCTACTCCAGTCTTAGCCGCAGCTTTGATTTTGCTGTCGTTTGACTTGTTAGCAGGAACGGCATTTTTTAACCCGACAGGCAACGGCGATCCCATCGTCTACCAGCATTTATTCTGGTTTTATTCGCACCCGGCAGTTTACATTATGATTATGCCCTTTTTCGGGGTGATTTCAGAAGTTTTGCCGGTGCATTCCCGCAAGCCAATTTTTGGTTATTTGGCGATCGCATATTCCAGTCTTGCGATCAGCTTTTTGGGCTTGATCGTGTGGGCTCACCATATGTTTACCAGCGGCACTCCCGGCTGGCTGCGGATGTTTTTTATGATCACAACTATGATCATCGCCGTACCAACTGGGATTAAAATATTTAGCTGGTTGGCAACTATTTGGGGAGGAAAACTCCGGCTTGTCAGCGCCATGCTATTTGGGATGGGTTTTATCTCAACATTTGTCCTCGGCGGCATCACCGGGATCATGGTAGCTTCCGTACCTTTCGACATTCACGTTCACGACACTTATTTTGTCGTCGCTCACCTGCACTACGTGCTGTTTGGCGGCTCAGTGTTTGGCATTTACGCTGCTTTTTACCACTGGTTCCCCAAAATGACGGGGCGGATGCTTAACGAATTTTGGGGTAGAGTTCACTTTGTTTTAACCTATGTTGGCTTTACTGTAACTTTCCTGCCGATGCACGCTTTGGGGATGCAAGGAATGCCCCGGCGGGTGGCAATGTACGACCCGAAATTTACCACAATTAATGTCATTTGTACTGTCGGTGCTTATATGCTGGCAGTGTCTACAATCCCGTTTATCATTAATGTGATTTGGAGCTGGAGGTACGGCCCGAAAGCAGGTGACAATCCTTGGCAAGCTTTGAGTTTGGAATGGATGACGACTTCGCCACCCCCGATCGAAAATTTTGAAGGAGTGCCGGTATTGGCAACGGGGCCTTACGATTACGGCATGGAAAAAATTCAGAATACAGGGGAACGTCTCAGGCTCAAGCTGAGGGAAAATGCCACCCGCAACGCCCAGAAAACAGGTATTCCTATTGCGGAGGCTCAAGCTTCAACTTTCTTTGGCGGTACTGCAACTTTGGTCGCTCCTGAATCAGAGGTAGATGTTGATTCTCCGGCTGATGAAAGTCAAGATGGCGAATAGTTATTAGTCATCAGTCATCAGTTATTAATGTCAACAAACACGTCTAACGTAGTACGGATCTGCTATCTGACGATTAAGCTCTCGATCCCCCCTAGCCCCCCTTAAGAAGGGGGGAACCGGACACACTCTTTCGTCCCCCTTCTTAAGGGGGATTTAGGGGGATCGAGACTCCGCTATAAACGAGAGATACAAAGATTTTCAGGCAATTGTTGGCACTAATGTCCTCTTCCCTCTTCCTTCTTCCTTCTTCCCTCTTCCTTCAAAATCCCATTACCAACTAGCAATTTATTATGCAAATTCCCGCGATCGATCCGACAAAAACAGCCCTAAATTACCACCACGAGGGCGAAGTAGAAGCACACGGTGTCGAGCATCCCGACCACCGAATGTTAGGTGTAATTGTGTTCCTGTGCGCTGAAGGCATGATATTTTTCGGTATGTTTGCCGCGTATTTGATTTATCGGGCGATGGCCCCCGTGTGGCCTCCTGAAGGTACGCCAGCGCGAGAGTTATTGCTGCCGGGAATTAATACGCTGATTTTGATTTCTAGCAGTTTTGTGATTCACAATGCTGATACTGCAATCAAAAAGAATGATGCCGCCGGAATGCGGAATTGGTTGCTCGTAACTATTGCTATGGGCGCAGTTTTCTTGGCAGGTCAGGTTTACGAATACACTCATTTAGAGTTTGGCTTGACGACGAATTTGTATGCCAGTTGCTTTTACGTTTTGACTGCTTTTCACGGCTTGCACGTTACGTTTGGAGTGCTGCTGATGGCGGGGGTGGTGTGGCGATCGCGCGCGCAAGGTCATTATTCTAGCGAGCACCACTTCGGAATCGAAGCGACTGAGATTTACTGGCACTTTGTGGATGTGATTTGGATTATTTTGTTTTTGCTGCTGTATATTTTGTGATCCCAGAGGCTTTCCGGCCTCTGCCACAAGAGATTTGTCTGACCCCCAATTGGGGGGTTTTTTATTGTTTGGAGAGTGCAATCGCCTTTCATTCACCCTCTCATAGCCGATCGCGCTAAACTAAAATTAGCAATTCTCCTATCCAGCAGCATTGAGAAAATTATGCAGTGCGAATTGTGCGATCGACAAATGGAAGCATTAACCGCCCATCACCTCATCCCCAAACAAAACACCAAGCGGAAAAACGAAGATCCAAGCCCGACAATCGACATTTGCTCAGCCTGTCACCGCCAGATTCACTCTCTATTTGACAACAAACACCTCGCCCAAGAGCTCAACACCGTGGAAAAGCTCAAAAATGACCCTGAACTCCAGAAATTTCTCTCTTGGATTAAGAAACAAAAAACCGACAAACGCATCCAAGTACGCGGCAAAAAAGCTTGATCGCAGGGCCCGAACTCAGATATATAGTCCTGGACGGAGTTACTGTCTGCAGCCCGGTTTCTTCATTAATTTTTCGTTCCCTAACCCAAAATTTTGCAGAGTAACCCGGTTTGTTTGCGTAAATCCTAGTATAGTGATTTACTTATTCGTAACAAGCTGCCAACAATTATCATGAACCTCAGCTCCCTCGAACTCGCAAAAGACCGAGCACGCATCTACAAACAATACCTCCAAATGGAAATAGATGCCAAAGCTAACATAAACAAACTAGCATTTTTAGATCGGGGCATTGAAAAATCCCCTTACCAGCAAGAAATTAAAAACTATCCCGATTATCTCAAACAGAAACCCGACGGCTTAAAAGTAATTAGCTACATTCCAGAACCCAATAACCGCCTCAAACTTACCGCCTTTCCCAGCCTCGGAGAACTACCTCAAATTGACCCTCAATCTTTAAATTTTCTTCACGAAGACATCAAACAAGCCTGCGTTTGCATTGGTACTTTTGTAGACGGCAAAATTCAGGCGCAGTGGCTGGGAAAAAACGCACTTACCAATGCTGAGTTTTGGAGTGGCACTAAAATTATCGGGCTCCTTAATATCGTCAGTCAAGTAAATATCAAATATCCAGACTGCGACATTGACAACTGCGTTGTTAGAGATGGCAACGGGCTAAAACAAGATTTTTACTTTTATGATTTAGCAAAAGACATGATTAGCTATGCCTCAAATATAGCAAGTTCAAACTCCTTAGCTGCGATGTTCAAACGCTTCGATACTCGCATAGGACTAGAGCAATGGCTGAAGAGCGCTACTGGCAATAATGACCTAATTTTTCGCGGCGATTACGGCGAAAATTCTTATCACAACAACCCCAGAATCTTCGATCTCACCAAAAAACAAGTGCTGCTAAGTGCCGCATTAAACAGCACCAAACAAAAAAATTCCGTATCTGCTTATGACTTAACCAGGCTGATTTCCATGTTAGGATGGCACTTCCACATCGAACAGCGATCGCGCATGAAAGCATCTCAGTGGAACAGCTTAGAAAGCATTGTCAGAGCAATGGGACACGACAGCGCTCGATATGTGGACGTAGCAATTAAAACTTTGGGGATGGATAGCCTTATCACTTCTCCAGTAATTATCTCAAAATTGGGTTACGGACTGAGCTCGATCAGGGGAACGCTAGAAACAGTTTATGTGGCTTTAGTGCGGTTTGTTGACGAGCGGCCGAAGGCGGCCCGAAAGCCGGCAAAACTCAGAACCTTAGCCATGACTTTGCGGGCAGAAAAAGCTGTAGGCGGTTCCAGCAGTGTCGATCGCTTGGCGATCGAACTCGACGCCAGATTTTGCGCCGAAGTCACGGAAATTCTCCGCCGGTTGTTTGCGGAAGAATTTTCTTAAACGCGGGCGATCGACTACTTAGAATTACTAGAGTAAAAGCCGGTGAAACTTGCGGTAAAGCATCCTCTCCACCGGCTTTCCTCCCCGCAAATGTTGCTCAGTTATTGCCGCAACTTCTTCGTGGCAAACGCCATTGTACCAAACCTCTTCTGGCAGCACCAACACCATCGGCCCGTTGCCGCACTGTCCCAAACAACTGCTAGCAACAACTTCAACTTCTGAGGGCGACAATTACTGAAAAGCTGCCAGTACCTTTGCTGAATTTTGCTTGCGACAAGTGCGGTTTTGACAAACAAGAACTTGCCTAAAAGATTCGATAATTTTCATATTTTTTACTTGACATTCTGCTGAATATATGCTATTTTTTTATCATGGGAATAGGTGTCGTCATATATGCCCAAATTGTAGGAAAGTCGTTAAAAACTTTGGACGGGCTAGAAGCCCATCCCACAAAGCATTAAACTTGAATTGCATTCAATCGCTTTGAATTCCTCAAATTATCTGCGTTTATCTGTGTTGCATCTGCTTGATATCTGCGGTTTCTGTATTAATCAAAGACTTATGCAATTCTAGTCTATTGATAATTGCTACATCTGCCCCGATTGTCAGGTACACGGCATTGCACACGCCCAGATTAATCCGATGATAAACCTTTTGAGGCCAACCATTGTCGATCGAACAAACGCGACTGATACCGAGCCCCGCCGTCGCAGAGTACCGTCACAATCGTATGTCCAGGCCCCATAACCTTCGCCAAAGCCACAGCCGCCCCCACATTAATCCCCACAGAACCGCCCATAAACAGCCCTTCTTTCCTCAGCAGTTGGTAAATCACCCGGACAGCTTCAGTATCGTCAATTTGAATGGCGTCGTCTACCGGGGCATTCTCCATATTTGCAGTGACGCGAGTGGTGCCAATTCCCTCAGTAATCGAACTGCCTTCAGTCTTAATTTCCCCAGTTTTGAAATAACTGTAAAGCCCACTGCCCATCGGGTCTGCTAAGACAATTCTAACAGCAGGGTTTTTTTCCTTCAAAAACATTCCTACCCCAGCAAAAGTGCCGCCGGTACCCGTTGCGGCTACCCAAGCATCAATTTTCCCGTTTGTTTGTTCCCAAATTTCCGGACCGGTTGTCTCGTAATGAGCTCGGCGATTGGCTAAATTGTCAAACTGATTTGCCCAGACTGCATTCTCCATTTCCTCCGCCAATCTTCCCGACAATTTGACATAATTATTCGGGTCTTTGTAAGGAACAGCGGGAACAGTCCGAACTTCAGCGCCCAAGGTTTTCAAAGCATCGATTTTTTCTTGAGATTGGTTATCGGGAATCACAATCAAACATTTGTAACCTTTAGCGTTGCAAATGTGTGCCAAACCGATGCCTGTATTGCCGGCAGTGCCTTCAACAACGGTGCCGCCCGGTTTCAGCAAGCCTTTTTCTTCTGCATCTTTGATGATGTATAAAGCAGCCCTATCTTTAACGGAACCGCCAGGATTGAGAAACTCTGCTTTGCCGAGAATTTCGCAGCCAGTTTCATCGCTGAAGCTGTTTAAGCGAATTAGTGGCGTGTTGCCGATTGTGCCTACAAAGCCGTTTTTAATATCCATGTTTTTTGCGTGTTTGCGTCCTATTATTAATTCTTACAATAAGTTGATATTTATGGCTAGCAGTTCTACCAAATTTTGCTCATATTGAGTACAAATCCAGGCAAAACGGGGTCGCCGCTGACTGTCGCGGGATTCTCCAAACATTCCTCTAGCAAACCGGGACGGTAAATATAAACTCTGCGATTTTTGCGGTCAATCAACCAGCCTAACTGCACTCCGGGTTCTCTCATATATTCTTGCATTTTTTCTTGCAATGGCTTGATATTGTCAGAAGCAGACCTGAGTTCTACTACAAAATCAGGGCAAATCGGGGCAAACTTTTGCTTTTGTTCGGGTGACAAAGCATTCCATCTTTCCAATTTTATCCAAGCAGCATCCGGCGACTTTTGTGCACCTGTTGACAGAGTAAATCCTGTACTCGAAGTAAACACTAAACCAGTACCATTTTGTTCTGCCCAAACCCACAGCGGCCCAAATATATTACCTTCTCGGTTTCCCGTCTCCGAACCAGTAGGGGGCATAATTAGCAATTCTCCCGATTTGTTGCGTTCAATGCGTAACTCACTATTGATTTGACAGAACTCGAAAAACTCGTCGTCTGTCATTTGCAATTTGGGCGGTATTCGCAACACAATTGTTGATGACAGCATTTTGCCTTTCCTCAAATCTAAAGTGTTTACACAAGATTGCAATTTCTTTGTTTGTAGTGAGGACTTGAGTCCTCAAAAATCAGGATTAAGGACTCAAGTCCTAACTACAAGCTAGTTTGACGCGCGAATTAGAAAGGTAAGGTGTGCAGTGCACACTTTACATAATTCAATACGGTTCACTTAACACTATTTATACCCCGGAGATCCCCCTAAATCCCCCGAAAGCAAGGGGGACTTTGAGGGCATTCTTGTCCCCCCCTTTTTAAGGGGGGTTAGGGGGGATCTGTCTTAAGTAAACCGTATTGATCTATAGCCTTTCTTAAAAAGATGAGGTGCACTCCTATTCCCTGAATATCGGGACTTTCAAGCCTTATTACATACCTCATCTATCTGATAAATGCTATATACCAGCTTTATAACGTTTCATTTTTCAACTCATCTTGGACGGCTCCTGCTTGAGTAAATTGACACTTAAATGACGGAGGTAGCTCAGATTTTGGGGGGCATAACCAAACCGAGTCCGACTGGCATCCTCATTGAAGGTGACATCTAGCACCTAATGTAAACTATTTTCCACCGTCCAATGAGAACGAATCACTTGGTTGTGTCGTTTAGCCTGAGCTTATAAACTGCTCAGATAGAATTGAATTTCCGTGGTGGTTTCCTTCCATGATTCTCTGTGCCGACGGACTATAACGACAGTGCTTAAACCTACCCGCTTCATGGGGCGACAACGAGGCTAAAGTGGTTGCTCTATCTGCTTTATAGCTCTGTGTCCCCTCTGGTAAAATGACTGCTAATTGCGAATGGGAAGTAAATTCGTAAAGGTTCAGGGGTGCTTGTCGCCCCCTGAAGTGTACACCTTACCCAGCCCAATAAGAAAGTCCGCCTGCGCGGACATCACTTGTGTAGATCCCGACAGAAGTCTGGCCAACTCCTGAATTTCGGACGGTTGCAAAGGCTCAATTTCCAGCCAGCATGGCTTTTTGTCCTTCCGAAGAAGTCGCATAGCCCAAGAAATCCTTAACTGCTTGGCTAGGAGGATTTTTGTAAGCGTAGTACAACTGTCGCTTGTAAGGATAGTTACCAGCATCCGGCGTCGCACCGTTGACTGGAACAACGCGCACAGTTTTCTGATTGGCTACTTGAGCGAAAGTCGCATAGCCAATGCCGTTGTTGCCTAAAGCTTGCAGCAGGGGAGTTGTCGCATCTCGATCGAGCGTGGTAATATTTGGCGTCGTGCCAAACTCGCCACTTCCGAGCACTTGTTCTTTAAACGTTTGGTGAGTGCCACTTACTTCTGGTCGATTTATCACTTTAATCGGGCCCTGCGGGCCACCGACTTTCGACCAGTCTTGAGCATTTCCCTTGAAGATATCTTGAACTTGAGCGGAAGTTAAACCTCCTTTAAACGGGTTGTTAATGCCGACTACAAGAGCGATCGTATCTAGGGCAACAGGCACTGGTGCCAAACCCTGACCTTGTTCTTGAGCCGTCAAAGGTCGCGATATCGCTGCAATATCGGCTGTTCCCGCCACTAAATCCTTAATTCCGTTTGCAGAACCATTTGCTTTGGCATCGACTGTAGCGCCCGGGAACTTGGCTTGAAAGCCATTCTTAAGGTTGAGATTGATTGTTACCATGCTGGTCGAACCGTCAATTTTCACGGCCGTACCCGCAGGTACCGAAGCTGGAGGCGCAAAGGAACTAGCTGCAACAGGCGAACCACCGCCGGCTACAGGCGCGACGGGAGGCAGATTGGCTCCACCACTGGCTGCGGGTGTGGCACTGGGTGTATTATTAGCATCCTTTGCTGCTGGTTTGTTGAGAAAAAAGAACCAACCGCCACCGGCGAGCAACAAAAATAACAAAATAAAAACTATGGGGGGAGGCCCGCTCTTAGCCATAAAATTCTCCTTAGCTGGGAAGTTCTTTGTTGTTCGAGCCGTCTAACATTTCCAGCCTGCGATTAACTTCATCGTCTAAGGTCATATTTTCTAATTCTGCCTGAAGTCTTTCTTGGGGATTCTCAGATAGCTCTGCTAAAGCTTGCTGTTTGAGGTTGCGGCCGTGGACGGCGTTTTTGGCTTGCTCAAATTGCGATCGAGCTGAATCGATACTGAGGTCGTTGTTGACTTTGGATATGGCTGCGAGGGCTTCGTTAATCTCTGCCATATCTTTCATATTTTGCATATCGGTTTTGTAGGCTTCCAGCTTCATCCGCTCTCGATTTAGCTTATCTTTGGAAGCGTTGACGTACTGTTCGGCTTGTTTTACTTGGGATTCTAACTGCGGCAGGATTTGTTCTGTCTGAATTACCTTCGCCATTGCCAAGCGGGCTGCTTCTTCGTTGCCGTTGCGCTGGGCTGTGATGGCTTGGCGCTCTACGGTTTGCATTTCCCTAACTTTTTCTTCATATTTCGTTTTGGCGCGCTGGTAGGCTGCAATTTGGGTAGAGACTGCTGCTGCTAGCTTTTGCACTGATTCTTGCATGGATCGCAGGGACTCTTCGGCTACCGCCACCGACACCCTGCCGCCGGATTCTACGGGCAGTCCCCACATCCAATTCCAGGCACCTACTATGGTTCTGCCTGCCTTGTCGCCCATCAACCAGTAAAGGACTTTTTTCATATAAATACGAGATAAGCTTGGTTTTTACGCCTAGTTTACATCAGGATTTGTCGATCGCCCCGTCAGGTCGATCGAGATCTACATTTTTGATAAAGATTTTCTAGCTGTCTGGATCGTCTATCCCCAATTTGCACAACAGCCAGTATTCGGATTTGCCTGTTGTGCGATTCATTTTTGGGCAATCTTAGAGCCTGTTAACTCTCAATTTTACAGCCTGCGATTTGATCACAGGTTAAAAATAGATTAAGCGGGCAAGTCTGCAAAACTGCTAACATTTACCAGTGCTAAATCCGGACAAGTCCGTTTGATCAAACCTGTGAGAACTTTGCCGGGGCCAATTTCTACTACCCGATCGATTCCTTGTTGTGGCAATTGCAGGGAAATTTCTCGCCAGCGCACGCCTTTGGTCATCTGCTGAGTCAACCGCTGCTTTAAAGTGGCTGCGCTGGTAGTGGCTGACGGTTCTGCGTTCGAGAGCACCAGCATTTTCGCATCGGAAAACCTTGCAGACTTTAACGCTACTTGAAACTCTGCCGCCACCCCGGCCATCAGGGGAGAGTGAAACGCACCGGAAACATTCAATTTAACCGCGCGTTTGACTTTGATTTTGGCAAGCAAATCTTCTACTGCTGCGGGCGTTCCAGAAATCACGACTTGTGCTTCGCTGTTGTCGTTTGCCAGCACCACGTCACGGCTGTATTGAATTTGCAGTTCTAGTTCCTGCCTGTCGAACCCGATCAAAGCCACCATTTGACCGCCGGAGGCAGTGTCCATGAGTTCGGCGCGGCGTTTGACTAAGCGCAATCCGGTTTCAAAGTCAAAGACGCCTGCTGCGTAGAGGGCAACATATTCTCCTAAACTGTGACCGGCAACTACCGCTGGCCGATCGCTTTTTTCTCGCACTAAGTCGGCCAAAATACTTTCTACTACGAACAAGCAAGGCTGAGTGTAGAGAGTCCGAGATAGTTTTGCTTCTTCTTTTTGGCAAACTTCCGGGACAGACCAGCCTAAAATTTCTTTAGCGAGCTCAAATTTGGCTTTGGCTGTTGGCAAGTTTAATAAGTCTGCACCCATCCCGATCGCCTGGGAACCTTGTCCGGGAAATACCCATGCTGTTTTAGTCATTTTTCCGGTAATCTGCTAATTGGTGGTTGCTAATTGGTGATTGCAAAAATTCTTTGTTTCCCGCTTCTTTCGTTCGCTCGCTGGTATCCGCTATCTTTCGGTTAACGAACTATCTACTGGCGACTCACAATTATAACCTATAACTGCGATTTTTACCAGGTTTATTTTTTTTGCTACTTTAATCAGATTAATAGCCGTAGCACAATTTTCAAGCTTCAAGCCGGGGAAAGTCGATCGAAGAATAGAGGATTTTCCATTTCAGCACACGCTTGTCAATAACTGCTGTCCAGGTGGTGTACCGCTGCGAACCTTGCCTTATGTATGGCGTGTTAAAGGATTTGTATTTTACTCGATCGAACTCCCGACAATAACCGGAGCAAGTTTACAACCGGCCGCCAAATATTACCTTCCCCATTGAAAAATCGCAGCCCCCCAAGTCAAACCTGCACCGAAACCAGCAGCAGCAATAGTATCGCCCGCTTTAACTTTACCCAGACGCACGGCTTCGTCTAAGGCAAGGGGAATTGAAGCCGCTGAGGTATTGCCGTAATTCGCCAAATTGCTGATTACTTTTTCGGGGGGAATCTTTAGCCTTTGGGCAACTGCATCCAGAATCCGCTGATTGGCTTGGTGCAACAACAGCCAGTCAATTTCAGCAGCGCTAATATTTGCCCGAAACATAGCTTTTTCTATGACTTCCGGCACTTTTCTCACGGCAAAGCGATAGATTTCTTGACCGTTCATTGTGATGGGTCCAAATCCGCCTACTCCGATATTCACGCCTTCAATTAATTCTTTTGACTCGGCTTTGTAAGCCAAATTGAGAGACGAATTTTGTGTGCCGTCGCTGCGAATTTCAAATCCCAAAAAGCGATCGACTTCGGAAGCTTGCAATACCACCGCACCTGCACCGTCTCCAAAGAGAATGCAAGTACCCCGATCCGACCAATTCACCCAGCGAGACAAAATATCTGCTCCGATCAGCAAAACATTTTGATAAACCCCTGTCCGAATGAACTGCGAGGCTGTAACTAAACCAAAAATAAAGCCCGAACAAGCTGCTGTCAAATCAAAAGCCACAGCTTTTGTCGCGCCCAACTGATATTGAATTTTACTGGCAGTGCCAAACAAATCATCAGGACTTGAAGTCGCCAAAATAATCAAATCAATATCTGTCGGCGAAATTTCTGCCATTGCGATCGCCTGCAGCGATGCCTCGGACGCTAAATCGCACAAGGAAGTGCGATCGTCCGCCAGCCTGCGGGAACGAATGCCCGTCCGCGCCCCAATCCACTCGTCATTCGTTTCTACTATCTGACTCAAACCGTTATTATCCAGCGAAACCTGCGGTGTACAAGAACCGCTACCTGTGACGGCAATGCCGAACCCTGATTGCTGCAACATTCCTCTCCATTTATGAGCGATCGATCGAGAAATTAAAAATTAAAAACTACCAATTAAAATTATTTTTTAAACTGCTGAAATTACTTTTTTTAAGCAAAACAGTTGGTTTAAGCTGACATTTTTAATTTTACATTTTTAATTTTTAATTCCTACTTACCAGAAAGAATTGGTTTAAAGCCTCTCCCTGATCGGGAGAAATTAGAAGAAGACTATTCATTACTCCAATCCTCTTCCTTCCAGGTAGAGGTCGCTATCAACTGTCAACTGTCAACTGTCAACTGTCAACTGAAGATGATTAATTTAAAATTAGAGTTTTAATTATGTCAGCAAAGCGCATTCTGGTCATCGATGATGAAAAAAACCTCTGCAGCGTGATTCAGGCCTGTCTGGAACATTTAGGCGGCTGGTTTGTACTAAGCGCGCCCGACGGCAGCCAAGGATTGCTGTTAGCTGAAACTCAACTTCCTGACGCTATTCTGCTAGATGTGATGATGCCGGATATGGACGGACTTACTCTGTTTGGTTTGCTGCAAAACAATGCGGCTACTCGGGGGATTCCGGTGATTTTCTTGACGGCTAAGGTGCAGGCGATGGATTTGAGCGAATTTGCTGATTTGGGGGTAGCGGGGGTGATTGCCAAACCTTTCGATCCTTTGAGTTTGGCACAGCAAGTGGCGGAAATTCTGGGTTGGGAACCGTTGTTTTAAACTGGGGTAAAATGCGATCGCCCATAGATCAAACTCGGCAGTTGAAACCGCTACTAGACCAACAAAGTCGGCCCAGCCCGACGGAAGAATTAATGGGGCATTAAAGCCGGATGACGATCGCAAACCCGGTTTCTCGTTCCCAGTCTCTTGCCAAAATTACGCAATTATGTTAGTAAACCGGGTTTCTGCGTCGAGGAAAGTCCTAGTTTTTTCTCTTGTTTTCATAATTTCCTCATTTTTTTGATTTAGCTTTGAGATCGATCAGTGATTGGTTAATTTAAACTCTGATTCCCTAGAAATTCTAGAGATGATCTCAGGGAGTCGGGGTTTTTTGTTACCTGCAAAGCCGATCGGCTATCACCGTATTTACAGGCAGAATAACTCCTCCAGAAGTTACGCAAACTTGCCTCAAGAAGGGTTTTTTTAAACCCGGAATCACAGATACAGCCAAGTTTTTGGCTAAAAAACCAGGTTTCAGCCTGCTAATCCAAGATTTACGCAGATTTCCCTCAGAAACCTGGTTTTTTAACCCAGGAGCACAGATGGAACCAAGTTTTTGGCTAAAAAACCAGGTTTTTGCCTAACTCTTGTAATCTCTGCTTCGGCAAAAGTATATTTATCAAAAAAAATGATTGTCTTCATAATTTCCTCATATTTTTTAGATAAAGTTTACCCCAAGCTCTGGATCTGAAGGTCGATCGCACTTTCAGCACCATTCCGCTGCCAAAGATCGAACCTGTTGTCAGGAGAGTTCGGGGCAGTGATGGTACTTTCGATTAACTGGTGCCCCAGCACAATCAACCTAAATAAGTCAGGATCTAGGCCCTGCATACCAAACAAACCGGGTTTTTTAACCGGGAAAAACGGAGTTTCTGCGCCAGACCTCTAAGTGTTGGTAGGATAACTCAATGCTACAAAAATTAATAACTGAAGATGTGATTCGCGCTCTCGAATAACACCCCAAAAATAAGTCGGTCGTTTGATCAAGAGCCAAACTCGCAATTGCCACTAACAGGCAAAGTCAAGTCTCAGTTAGTTTTTGAAAGAGTGTGGAGATTTTTTAAATGTCTGATCAGCTATCTTATAAAGGTAACAACCAGATTCTGTGCTATTACGCAAATGTTACCAACCTAGTTCAGGTGGTTCGGATTGGGAACATTCCTAATTGGTACTTTGAAAGAGTGATGTTTCCGGGACAGCGACTGATGTTTGAAGCTGCTGCAGAAGCAGTCTTAGAAATTCACACGGGTACGGTGGCAAGTGCTATTTTATCCGACAAGATTCCCTGCTACGTGCTGCGGGTTATAGAAGAGGTAAGTTCCGAGTTTGAGCTGGTGATTACCGAAGAACGATTGGCGGTATTAGCCGGTTAAAATTCATGAGAAATCAGACGAGATCAAGAACGGCCACAAAAATATTAGTTAACGAGTGTTTGGGGACGGGGAAAATGCAGAAAAATATTGTCAATATTACCTTAGCTGTAGTCACAGAGGAAGTAGAAATTATCTTGGAGTCTTATCCGAAGCACCCCTACCAACAAGCTTTTTCGCCTTCGGGATTGCGACAAGATTTAATTGCTTATGTGCTCAGCCGAGTTCCTAATAGATATACTGCGATCGACTCCGGCGAGTCTGTGTCAAACCAAACAGTTCAGGTTCGCTGTTCTTCAGAGCAGTTGCTGCACATAGAAAATTTGATTCATACTGGCATTCGCGACGTGCTGCACAGCTATCAGAAGATAGATTACCGCCTGCCTGAAGAAGTTAAATTTGATTCGAGAGTTGCTAGTTGGTTTTGATAGTTTGTTGTAAATGAGGGAGACGCCGAGATTCTCGGCACTCTCGGTTGGGCGAGGTGGAATTGTCCACGGACTCGATGGTTCAAGACTTTTCGTAATCGCAGCAGCAGTTGCACGGGCCATTGGGATTGACAGCACAGCGCAGAATTTCCGATCGATGGTTAAGAGTTCCTTGGTCTTTTGTGCAGCCAAAGGTCAGGATAGGCGATCGCTGTCCCAATGGCAGTTAGGACACAACCCACTACCGTAGCATAGAAACGCACAGGCAATAACTCGCGATTGCCGCCTTGATTTAGCGTCAGCAGGTCAATCAAGACCATTACCAGCACTGTTACCGCACCACAGCAAAGCGTGTAATTTTTGGCTAAGCCGATGGGAACGAGTAGTGCAGCCACCATAATGTAAGCGATCAGCAGGTAAGGATTATTGGTAGAGGTAATCATGACTTGTACTAGCAGTACGCCAATCAGCGTTCCCAATATCCGTTGAGAAGTCCGCTGAACTGTTGCAAGGCTATCAGGCTTCATGACTAATAGAGTTGTTGCCGCCACCCAAAAGGGTCGAGGTAGATGCAATAAGAAACTGCCCCCGAAGGCAATTGTCGCCACGATGCCATAGCAGAGAGCAAACCGCAACCCTGCCGTTTGTTTAGATTGAATGCGCTGCCAGCCTTCGCCCAGAGCCGGCCCGGCAGTCAAACGATTGACTCGAAACAGCCAATGCTCGATCGCTAAGATCGTAGCTGTCCACACACCACCTGCTAAAAAAACAAAAATCAATCGTCCATCGATTGCAATTAATTCAGTGCCAAAGGCATTAAGCTGCAATGCACCAAATAGGAAGCCTAGCACTGCAAACCGCACCATGATTTCGATCGCCATGTGAGAATTATGCAACCATCCCGCAGTAGTGCCAAGCACCAGAACTCCTAATGCAATTAACTCGGGTGAATGAGTCAGGAAGCTACCGAGTTGGGCACAGCCTGCAATCAGAGCAGAACCGATTAAAGTGCTGAGCAATCGATCTTTCGGGCGAGCATCAATGTTGGCAATATTCACAACATACATACCACCTATCCCGGCAAGAGCACCGTAACGAAGAAACCCTGTTGCAGAGCCGATCGCCAGCGGAACACCGATGCTCAGCGTATAACGAACTGCCTGATCCCAGGGTAGAGATTTGAGGTTGAGCCATGCTTGTTGCACTTGGGTTTGTAGCACCATAGTTAAGCCTAATCGATTTATCTAGCTGCTCAGCTTACTGGTTGAGGCAGTGCTGTAACACCTCCCATCGGTATGAAATTGTGCTGTATCTGTCGCATTGTCACTCAACGGATCTTGCTGCTGGGCAGTATTGTGTAGAGACAGAGCCACGTTGTCTCGGCCCAGCAGAATATCCCGCAATCCGCTTGGGTTAAGGGTAGGCAGGGTTTAACATCAATACGGTTGAGTTAACTCTTTTTTTTGTCCGAAGAGAGCGTATCTATTTTTCAGAGGATTTTGTCTCCAGAACTCTTTGATCCCAAGCGTATTGCGATCTAACCGGAACCGCATTTTATGCGCTCAAAATCCCCAAAAATATGTCATTCCTTCGATGATTCCCCCAGCGCAAGCAGCACCAGCTAAATAATGATGTTTAGTGCCGCATTCGCGATGCCATTCTAAGAGTTCTGACAGAGCATTAGCGACTATTACTCCCCGGACATCCTGTTCAAACATACTGATATCATTGCCAGAATCACCGCAAACTAATGTTGCCTCAGATGGAATTTGTAGGCGCTTTTGTAAATAAGTAAGGGCATTGCCTTTATTGCTAGTTTGCGGTAAAAGATCCACATCACTATTGCTGCTAAAAATGATTTGAGCTGCCAGTCCCGATTCAGTTAACTTTTGTTGCAAAGCCTGGACAGTCGAGCTATTTTCTGCTGCTGGCTCCAGACTATAACTGATTTTCCAAGGATTTTGTTCTTTTAGGGATTGGGGTTTAAGCTGGGAAAACTGCTGAGCTAAAGAGGCGATCGCCATTTTATCCCAGTCTTGAGAAAGATACTCTGCCCAATCTAAATCGAGGATTCCGTCTTGGTAAATTTCGCTGCCTACACCTGCGATCAAATAGTCTGGTGCTAGCAGTTGCTTTTGGGCAATTAATTCGCAAGTTGAAGCATGAGAACGCCCGGTAGCGTAAACCAAACAAATTTGCGATCGCTGTAATTGCAAGCGCTGGTTGAAAAATTGAGTTGCTTCGTCATCTCCGACTAGCGTGTTGTCTAAATCTGTAACTAATAAAAACTTCATTTTGGGAATTAGTCAGGAGTCATCAGTGATCTGGAATCGAGGGCTTCCTAAAATTCTTTTAACTATTTATAAGAATTTGTTAAACAAAACACATTTATAAGCAAGCTTATCGTTTAAGATTGGCCAAATTAAATTTTCAACAAGTGGTGTGAGTGGTATGGTGAATAATTCAACCTCCGTTAAAGCTTTTTGGCTGTCTTTCTTGATTTCTGGTGCGGCAGTGCCTTTGGGGCCGATCGCAGCAACAGCTCAAATTCAGGATACCTCAACTCCAGAAGTTGCGCTAGAAGGTAGTGCCGTCCCTACGGCTACCCCAGACGCAGCGCTGGCAGCAGGTAAGATTGAGATACCGCAGTTAGCGGCGATTACCGCAGAGACTAACTCCGCAGTCGATCGCGCTTTACCCCAAACAGATGCAGCATGGGTGAATAGCGCTTTACCCGACACAGATGCAGCAACAGTCGATCGTGCTTTACCCAAACAAGATATAGCAACAGTCGATCGTACTTTACCCCAAACAGATGCAGCAACAGTCGATCGTGCTTTACCCAAACAAGATATAGCAACAGTCGATCGTACTTTACCCAAACAAGATATAGCAACAGTCGATCGTACTTTACCCCAAACAGATGCAGCAACAGTCGATCGTACAACAACAGCCCCAGAAATAACGGAGGCAATTCGCGAATTGCCCCCCCAGGAGTTAGAAATTGCAAACTCTCCTCAGTCTCAACAAGTTGCTGAAGCCAGCAAAGTTGCCGATATCAGCAGCGAGACGGGCAGCGCTGATGACCTCAGCATACAAGAAGACGCAGCACAAGTCACCTCTGTTTCCCAACTCTCCGACGTGCGCCCCACAGATTGGGCTTTTCAAGCCTTGCAATCCCTAGTAGAAAGATACGGCTGCATTGCGGGATATCCAGACGGCACATTCCGAGGCAATCGAGCAATGACTCGGTACGAATTCGCCGCTGGATTAAATGCTTGCTTAGACCAAATTACCCAACAACTTGGCGGTTCTACTGGTAATTTAGTCAAGCGAGAAGATTTACTTGCTTTGCAAAGATTGCAAGAAGAATTTGCAGCAGAATTAGCTACTTTGCGCGGTCGAGTCGATGCTTTAGAAGCCCGCACTGCCGAATTAGAAGCCAACCAATTTTCAACTACCACTAAACTAAACGCATTTGCTTGGTTTAACCTGACTGGAGCTTTTGCGAGCAAGCGAGTTCGAGTTGAAGCAACCAATGGAAAAGCTGCTCCGCTCGATCGAGTAGCCGGACGCGATCCTGTCACCAACAGACCAATTGTGCAGAAAGTGGACGACCCAGAAATCACTTTCAGCCAGTTAGTTTGGTTGACCCTCACTACTTCTTTTACAGGGAAAGACGAATTGATTACACAGCTAGCTGTAGGTAACGGAAATTCACCAGCCAATCAGTATACTTCAACGGGTCTGTTCAATACATTCGGCACTCCTTTTCTTGATCAAACTGCGGGAGGAAATCCCAATGAAGTTATCCTGCGGGAACTTTCCTATCGGTTTCCGCTTAGCAACAGCTTGCAAGTAGTAGTCGGGCCGAGGATTAATTTCTACCGCTACTTTGACAACAATAGGTTTAACTTTTTCGTAGACGGTGCGAGCAGCTTTAATTCTAACAACAGCCCTTTGTTAAGCGCTACCAGACGCGGTGCCGGTGCTTTGGTTTTGTGGGATATCGGCCGCGCATTGAAACTGCGTTTTGGCTACTTGGGCGAGAGTACGGAATTTTTGCCCACTTCCGTGTTTAATTCCGCTTCCAATCCGTCTCAAGGCTTGTTTGGTGGAACAAATACGACTACAGCAGAATTAACATTCAGTCCGAGCAATCGGACTAATTTGCGCTTTTTGTACAGCCGTTCCAACATCCAGCAAATCGGTGGCTTAATTGGATCTCCTAACAGCAAGCCGTTAAACGGTGTGGCAGATGACGGTTTTGGTGGCCGGCTGGGGAATGCGACTGCCAATACTTATAGTTTCAATTTCGATTGGTTAGTCGCTCGCCGCTTTGGTCTTTTCGGCCGCTACGGCTACGCCGAAACCAATATATTTCCCAAGACTAACCGACCCGACGGCACGATCAAAAATCAATCTTATCAGTTAGGACTTGCATTTCCCGATTTGTTCAAAGAAGGAGCTGTGCTTACGGTGTCATATTTAGTACCTTTTGACTTTACTGGCGGTCGGAGATTTCTGGTTTCTGGCGGAGGGAATGGCGGCACGCAGTACGAAATTGAGGCAACTTATTATTTGCCTCTCACCGACCATATTTCAATCGTGCCAGCATTTTATGCGATCAGCAATGCCAATAATTTCGATAACAACCCGACAATTTTTGTGGGCAATTTGCGGACGCAGTTTAGTTTTTAATTCCACGCATGGGAACCCAGAAACCGGGTTTTTTGACAAAAAGACGCGTTGTAGCCCGCACCCAAGGTAAAAAACCCGGTTTCTAAGTATGGGCGGGGCCGGTTTATATAATTTGTCGATAATTATCAAAAATATAGGCGAACCCGGCCCTACACAATTTAACATCATAGAAGTCCGAATCAAACGGACATTACATGAATTGACACACACTAAATAATTAATCCGTGTATTCATGTTCATCCGTGTAGTGCCTTCCTAATTCCTTCTACTTAATTGGAATTTCGATGATAAATTCAGTGCCTTTACCGGGTTCCGAGTGACACTGCAATTTGCCGTTGTGTTTTTCAACGACAATTTGGTGGGAAATTGATAAACCCAAACCTGTGCCTTTGCCTACGGGTTTTGTGGTAAAAAACGGGTCAAACAAACGCACGATATGATCTTCGGGAATGCCCTGGCCGTTGTCTTTGATCCGAATTAAAATGCTCTTGTCATCAATCGTTGTAGTTTGAATAACAATAGTAGGAGAGATAGAATTGGCGGTGTCTTTTGCTTTGCTGCTGCTTTCTTCCAAGGCGTCGATCGCATTTGCAAATACATTCATAAACACCTGATTTAACAGTCCGGGATGACAGTTTATTTGCGGCAGCTCTCCGTATTCTTTAATCACTTTAATGCCCTGCCAGTTGGGTTTGGCTTTCAGTCGGCTGTTTAACATTAACAAGGTACTTTCTAAACCTTCGTGAATGTCGGCAGTTTTGATTTTAGCTTCGTCCGCCCGCGAGAAATTTCGGAGAGTTTGAATAATTTCTACAATTCGCTCGCATCCTGTCTGCATCGAATTGAGCAATTTTGGCAGGTCTTTTGCTAGAAATTCTAAGTCTATATCATCGGCTTGTTGCTGAATTTTTGCTGGGGGATTGGGGTACTCTTCTCGATAAACCTGTACGATTTCTAACAAGTCTAGAACGTAGCCTCGGACGTGGCAGAGGTTGCCAGCGACAAAGCCAACTGGGTTGTTAATTTCGTGGGCAATTCCTGCTAGCACCTGTCCGAGGGAAGACATTTTTTCGGTTTGTACTAACTGCATTTGAGTTTGCTGCAATTCGCGCAAAGCTGTTTGCAGTTCTTGGGATTTTTGCCGATCGCGATCGGCGGCGGCGGCCCGTTCTTCCTCAACTCCGATCGCCCCGGCAATAATTCCGATCAGCTTGCAGTCGGCTTCTGTGGGGGCGATCGACTCAGTGTAGAGAACGCACACTGCACCCACGTAATTGTCGCCCAGCCGCACTGCTTGTCCCAGATAGCTTCGCAGTTGGTAGCGGATGACAGCGGGATCGATTTGGCCGTAGATCGTCTTCTGCAAGTCAGGAATGGCCACAGCCCGATCGCTTCCTTTGCTGCATACGTCGGTGCAGATGTGGCCCTCGGCGCGATCGACCAGCGGGTAGTCCGGCGGCGCTTGCCAAGTCGCGATCGCGCGCAGCAGACCGCCACCGACGCGGCTGTAGATAGTGCTGCTTCCGCCCAAAAGCTCGCCTGCTAAGGATGTCAGCCGCTGGATGTTCTCAGCGGCGTCGGTGGTGAATCCCAAAAAGCACTCGTTGATTTTGCTGAGGCGGTACTCTGCTTGCCTGCGCGCCGTCATGTCGCGGGAGTTGATCACAATTCCTTTCACAGCGGTGTCTGCTAGCAAGTTGATGCCCACACCTTCAAGAAAACACCAAGAACCGTCAGCGCGCCGGAAGCGACCTTCTAGGGCGATCGGATCGCCTGGATTTGCGATCAGTTTTTCGCCATCGGACATCACCGAGGGCAGGTCGTCAGGGTGGATTAAATCGAGAGCAATTTGACCGGCGAGTTCATCGGGTTCGTAGCCCAAAACTCTTTCTACAGAAGGGCTTTCGTAAACAATGTGACCGCTGGCGGAAAGAATAGTAATGATGTCGGAACTGTTGAGAATTAGCGATCGCCACTTAGCCTCATTTTGCAATAAAGCTGACTCGGCTTGTTTGCGATCGGTAATATCCTCTACCATTTGCAAAATAAACTGTGGCGTTCCCTGACTGCTGTCGATGACAGAGGCGCTGAGGCGTCCCCACCTGATGCTGCCGTCTTGGCGGAGGTAGCGCTTCTCGATTTGGTAAGCTTCGCGGGAGCCCGCGACCAACTGTTGGCGCAACTCGCGCGAAACTTGTGTGTCTTCCGGGTGCGCGCAGTCGTCGAGGCCGACACCCCGCAGTTGAGCTTCCGATCGCCCCAGCATAGCTTGAAATGCCGGGTTAGTGGCGATCGCAACACCTTCGAGGGTAGCGACTACCATGCCGATCGCAGCGCGTTCAAAAATTGCCCGAAACCGCTGTTCGCTGTCTCGCAAAGCTGCATCCGCTGCCACTTCCTGGGTGATGTCCCGGCCTGCGACTGCCAAACCTTTGCGCGAACCGTCGGGGTTGAACAGCGGCACTTTCCGCACTTCAAACAAATTGCTGCCGCCTGTGGGCAAGGGGACAATTTGGCGGCTGGAGGTAAGAGTGCCTGCTTGCCAGGTGGTTTCGTCGGTTTCCTGCCAAGTTAGCAGGATTTCTCTGACTCTCGGATCGGCGGCGGCAGCTAGTTCGGCAGTAGTTTTGCCCTGGTAGTCTGCGGTTTCCCAGCCCAAAAGTTGCAGGGCGCAGTCGTTGGCAATCAGCCACCGCCCCTCGCTGTCTGTGAGGTTGATCGCGTCGGGCACGGCGTCGATCGCGGTTTTCAGCCAGTATTCTTGATTTCGCAGGGCTGCTTCGGCTTGTTTGCGGGCGGCGATTTCGGCGACGGTTCCTTCGTAGTAAAGGATTTCTCCGCCTACGTCGCGGACTTCGCGCACGTTTTCCGAGATCCAGGTAGTGCTGCCGTCTTGGCGGCGGACGCAGGACTCAAACTCTTTCAGGGAGCCGTTTTTGCTGATTTCTGCCATGAAGGAAGCGCGGCGGGTGCGATCGGCATAAAGGTTTTTTGCCGAACATTTGGCGATCAGTTCTGACGGGGAATCGTAGCCGTACATTCGGGCGAGTGCCGGGTTGGCGCTGAGGTAACGCCCGTCTGGGGCGGTTTGAAATATGCCTTCGGTGGCATTTTCAAAGATGCTGCGGTATTTTGCCTCGGCTTGTTTGAGGGCTTCTTCTGCTTGTTTGCGATCGCTGATATCAGCTTGGACGCCGATGAAGTGGGTGACGATCCCGCTGCTGTCGCGCACGGGCGAGATGGTGAGTTCGTTCCAGAAGGGGGTGCCGTCTTTGCGGTAGTTTTTCAGAACTACTTTGCAGTCGTGTTGTTCTTGCAGGGCCACACGGATTTGATCGACGGCAGCGCCATCGGTATCCGGGCCTTGTAGGAAGCGGCAGTTGTGCCCGATTATTTCGCTGCGATCGTAGCCTGTAATCCGCTCGAAAGCCGGGTTGCAGTAGACTATGGGCTTGTCTGGCCGGGTAGCGTCCGCGATCGTGATGCCGTTGCTGGTAGCTGCCAGGGCGCGATCGTACAGCCGAAATACTTCTTCTATTAAATTCGGTGTGCCGCCAGTACGAGTCGGCGATAGCGTTTCAGAAGGAATGCTTATATCTATCTGCATGAGTTTCTATAAATAGAGTTTATTGTAGATCCCGACTGGCAGCACACCCTAGACTTTAACAGAATTGCCTGTTTTCCACAGGCAGAAGTTAGAAGGCTATTATGCAGAATTTGGGCGGTAAATCCTACCTAAAAAAATCTGGCTTCCCTCGTTTTTTTTCTCTTTGCTTCTGCCTTGTGCCTTCTACCTTCAAACGAATCCTACTTGTTAATTTATAATAGCTGTTCCCGCAATCCCTCTATCTTTGGTATGGTTTGCTTGGCAGAGTTTAGGCAGCTTACAAGTTCGGGCATTTATTTTTTTGATTAAATAAAAAATACATCATCCGGCTCTACTAAAAAAATAATAATAATTAAATACTTTTTAGTTAAATGATTCAAACTCTTCTGAAAAAAACCGAGAAAACATTAATTTTGAAGGAACACAGCAAGTTCCGAAATATCGTCGATCGCGAAAGTCGGTTCTAGGGCGAGACACTGAGCGCGATCGCCATATCCGTAAGCCGCCCAACAAACATCTATCCCAGCATTTTTAGCAAACAGCAAATCAATCGCTGTATCGCCAACCATTAAAATTTGACTGTTATCCAACTCCGGGAACAGCGGTTTAATAATCGAGTGAAAAACAGCCGGGTTTGGTTTCATAATTATTTCTCCATTATCACCTAAAATTAAATCAAAAAAACTGTAAACTTTCAATTTTTGCAGTAACAAATTCACAAAACTAACGTGTTTGTTGCTAAAAACTCCCAGGCTCAATCCAGACTGGCGCGCCAACTGCAATACTTGCTTTGTCCCCGGAAATAAATCTACCTGCTTTTCACCTTCCGTCCGATAATAAGAGCGGTAAGTTTCCACCCATTCGGGAATTGCGCTTTCCTCGATCGCCGGATGGAGGATTTTGAAACTATTTGGTAAATTGATGCCGATCGTACTTATAATAGTATCAGCAGCAGGCGGGGTAATATTATAACTTTCAAAAGTTTGGGTAAAGCAAGACACAATCGCTTTGTGAGTCATTGCCAAAGTGCCGTCGAAGTCAAAAACAGTTAACTTGTACTGACTCATATTCCTTAAAGTATTCTATATAGCAACCGGATGTTTTCCATAAGATCATAGCATTATTAATCTCTAAGTCACTAATTATAACTATAATTTTTAAACATTCAAGAGGTCAAAATGAGTGTCATCGAAAAACCAGAAATTATAGCAACAGATTTCCCAGACCACACTCAATTACCAGACTCCGACGGTAGTTTTGTGAAAAACTTCCAAGAACATCCTCAAAGCATCCTGTTAACAACATCAATCCGACCGATTTTAGACCAAATTCATCCCGACGGACAATACTGCATCGGTCAAGATTCCGGTATTTACTGGCGAGTGGCCCGGCCCCCGGAACCGCCAGAAAGAGGAGCCGAAGCACCTGATTGGTTTTACGTGCCCGACGTGCCGCCAACTCTTGACGGAAATCTTCGTCGCTCCTATGTCATCTGGCAGGAATTAATGCCGCCTCTGATTGTACTTGAATTTGTGTCTGGCGATGGCAGTGAAGAAAGAGATAGGACTCCTCGCCAAGGCAAATTCTGGATTTACGAGCGGATAATTAGACCTGCTTTTTACGGAATTTATGAAGTCAAAAAGGCACAAGTTGAAGTGTATCATTTGGTAGAGGATCGGTTCGAGTTAGTCCCACAAAATAATCGCGGACATTACCCGATCGCCCAAATAGGAGTAGAATTAGGTATTTGGCAAGGAGTTTATCAGGGCGTAGAACTGCCTTGGCTGCGCTGGTGGGAGGCATCCGGGAATTTGCTGCCGGCGGCGGAGGAACGGGCCGATCAAGCCGAATTAGCCGCCGAACAAGCGCAGTTAGAAGCAGAACGAGAACGACAAAGGCGCATAGAAGCTGAGTTGCGAATTCAAGCTTTAGAAGCGCGTTTGCGAGAGTTAGAAGGCAGCTAATAGGTGGCCAGAAACCGGGTTTTTTCGCCAAAATATGCGCCAAAAATCTTCAATCTCCCAAAAACCCGGTTTCTTTGGACTGACGCATCGGTGACGAGAAACCGGGTTTTTGGGCCAAGGTATTCGATTCAAACCCTCAATCTCGCAAAAAACCCGGTTTCTTGATTGGGAGCTACCAGCCTCAAAAACAAGATCGACATCGGTTATAATCCAGAATTTGCGTATATTAACTGGTAAGTATTGCATCACTTTTGTATAAATCCTATGGCACTAATTGTTCAGAAATATGGCGGAACCTCGGTTGGTACAGTCGATCGCATTTTGGAGGTAGCCCGACGAGTTGTAAAAACAGCACAGCTTGGCAACTCTCTCGTTGTCGTACTTTCGGCGATGGGCAAAACCACCGACGGTTTAGTTAAACTCGCCAAGGAAATTTCCCCAAATCCCAACAAGCGGGAAATGGATATGTTGCTCTCCACTGGGGAACAAGTCTCGATCGCACTTTTGAGCATGGCATTGCAGGAAATGGGACAGCCCGCAATTTCCCTCACCGGCGCCCAAGTCGGCATTGTCACCGAAGCCGCCCACACCCGCGCCCGGATTTTGCGGATCGACCCAGCGCGGCTTGAAACCCAGTTAAAAAGCGGTAAAGTTGTTGTGGTTGCAGGTTTCCAAGGCATCGCCGATGCCGGAGAATTGGAAATTACCACCTTGGGGCGTGGCGGTTCCGACACCACAGCAGTTGCCCTCGCTGCCGCGCTGCGGGCCGACAGGTGCGAAATTTATACCGACGTGCCCGGAATTCTGACTACAGATCCGCGCTTGGTTGCCGACGCGCAATTGATGGACGAAATCACCTGCGACGAAATGCTGGAATTGGCAAGTTTGGGCGCAAAAGTCCTCCACCCGCGCGCCGTAGAAATTGCCAAGAATTACGGCGTACCGCTGGTAGTGCTTTCTAGCTGGAGTGACGCTCCCGGTACGCGGGTAGTGTCCCCCCCACCGCAACCCCGGCCTTTGGAGGGCTTGGAGCTCGCAAAAGCGGTCGATGCGGTGGAGTTTGACTTGGATCAGGCAGGGGTGTCGCTGTTGCGTTTGCCCGATCGCCCGGGAGTAGCAGCGCGGTTGTTTGGTGCGATCGCGCAGCAAAACCTCGATGTAGACTTAATTATTCAGTCAATTCATGAAGGAAATACTAACGATATTGCCTTCACAGTGACGCGAAAATCTCTGCAACAAGCCACCGCCGTTGCAGATGCAATTATCCCCGCCCTCGGCAAGAATTCTCGCCCCGAATTGGGAGAACCGGAAGTGAAAGCAGAAGAGCGGCCAATAGCTAAAGTTAGCATTGCGGGTGCAGGAATGATCGGTCGTCCGAGGGTAGCGGCGCAGATGTTTAAGACTTTAGCGGATGCGGGAATTAACATTCAAATGATTTCCACATCGGAGGTAAAAGTTAGTTGTGCGATCGATGCCGAAGATTGCGATCGGGCCGTTGCCGAACTCTGCAAAGCCTTTGATGTCGCCAACTCCCCTGTTGGGCTGCATGCATCATCCCACAAACCGCCCGCAGTCCGCGCCGTTGCGTTGGATCTCAATCAAGCGCGTCTAGCAATTCGCCAATTGCCCGATCGACCAGGAGTAGCAGCAAAAATGTTCGGACTTTTAGCCGAGGAAAATATCAGCGTAGATACAATCATTCAATCGCAGCGATGTCACAATATCGACGGCATATTAACGCGCGACATTGCATTTACCGTAGCACAAATTGACGCAGAAGCAGCTAAAACAGTCCTAGAAAAATCAGCAGTTGAATTCGGCTGGGGCGAAGTAGCAGTCGATACAGAAATCGCCAAAGTTAGCGTTGTCGGTTCCGGGATGGTAGCGCATCCGGGAGTAGCGGCAAAGATGTTTGAAGCGCTTTCCCGCCAGCAAATCAACATTCAAATGATTGCGACTTCCGAGATTAAGATTAGCTGCGTCGTGGATGAGGCACAGGGTGTAACTGCTTTGAAGGCAATTCACGCCGCGTTTGAACTTTCTGGAAGTGAAAGAATCCAAGTTCCAGCTTAAGACAAGTTTGTAGTAAGGACTTAAATCCTTACTACAAAATTACTTCAGATTTAGATTCTGATAAGATTAAAGCCATTGCTCGATCGATAATTTCGTCTCGATTCACCAACTGTGACAATTCTCTTGGTTCATAACGCCCTTCTTCCACTTCTAGGGAAGCTTTGTTAATAGCTTGTTTGTAAGCAGTTTCTACAACTGTGCGTAACTCTTCTAGGGGCAGGTAAAACCCCGCACTTCGCGGACGCTCATTTTCCTCCTGAATTTCTAGAACCGAGTTCCGAATGGAGACATCCCAGGAGCGAGTTGTGCGCTTTTCTGCTTGCTGTTTTATCAGATGCAATAGTAGAATTACTGCATAACTGCGAATAGTTTTAATAATGTCTTTTCTGCTCATTTCTTCGAGTTCTTCAACTATAGCTAATGACCCCGGTATATCGCCTTTTAGCAGTAAGCTTTTTAATATGAGTAATTCTTCCATGACGAGTATGTCTATCTTGGGTAATTTATATTATAGCTTCAAAAGTCAGATTTTTGAATTATTTTTGAATGAATTAAGCATTGGGAACTGGGAAATAAAATCATAAAAAAAGTAGTTTAATTCCGAACAGGATTAGATCGGAGAGCAGCGCGATCGCCTCTTGACAAAAAAAATGGATCAACTATAATATTTAATAGCCATTTATACAACAAAATTACCAAATGCTAGAAATTCAAAAAAGTTATGTAGTCAACGAAAATCACCAGCCGATAGCTGTTCAAATCCCCCTTGAACAATTTGAGAAAATTGAGGAGATTTTGGAAAACTATGGCCTGGCTAAACTCATAGAAGAAACTGAAGATGATGAGCGATTATCAAAAGAACAAGCACTTAAGTATTACAACTCAATAAAATAAAATCATGTGGCAAGTTGAATATACAAATCGGTTTATAAAAGAACTGGCTGCTTTACCTGCTGAAATTAAAAGTAGGATAGAACCGATAGTCTTTCAATCTTTAGAATCAGACAATCCCTTTGCATTAGGATATCTGGAAAAAATGAAAGGTTATCCAGATAAATATAAAATTCGTGTTGGTGACTACCGTATCGGACTTACGGTTGATGCACCAACAAACACTTTAATTTGTCAGCGAGTAGCGCACCGCCGAGACATATACAGAATTTTTCCATAGAATTATATCGTTTCAATGCCGATTCGCTTCGCTGATGAGCCTGTGTTAAGATGAAATTGGCGATCGGCATTGAGGAACTTACATCTTATGACTGTAGCTAACGAACAGATTACTGATAGCAGTAGCACGAAGGGATTATCAAACTTCCGGGTAACAATTGAACGTCTTCTGGAACTTTTAGATTTAGAAGAAGAAGACGAATATGGAATTTTGAGACCGACTGAGTACGCTTTTAAGACAGCGATGAAATTGATTGTAGAAGCCTATGATGTTTTGGGTAATAATTTCCCTAAAGCATCGACAAGTACAGACGATTCAGGTAGTATTACACTAGATTGGACAAGTTTAGATCGCGATCGCACAGTCCGCCTGTTTTGTCCGTATAGTGCGGAGCAACCAGTTGACATTTTTCACCATACAAAGGATGAATATGCTGTTGAGGATATCGTTTCATCGCCAACATTAGTCTACTGGTTGCAGTGGTTCATTGTAGGGCAACCTTCGCAAACATAGCTCAACTTCTATATTACCTGTTTCAGCACTAATTAGCTAGTTATAGCAGCAACTACATCCCCCTCTTGTTCTACATACCCTCCATGTATAGGATGTATGAAACTCAAACTAATATTATTCTGGGAAATTCCCATTTCTACCAGTTGCGCTACTATTGAATCTTCTGTGTCATTACGCTGAATAATAATGCGATGACTATCACCCACCACTGCACTATCGCCGACGACAATATCGATATGCACCGCACATTGATGGATGCGCTTATATTTGTACCATCCCACCCAGACAGCCATATAGCGCATTCGTTCATCATCAAAAATTAGCTCTATTTGAGAATCCCCATCTTTGAGATATTCATATTGACAGAGCAGTTTTTTAACGCATTGCTTGTAAAAGCTTATGATACTATCCATTGCAGTTCTTCCTCCGAAAAAGAGAAAACAATTAATTTCAACTTGAACTTCTCAATCGCCAATTTTCCGACTTGCCGACTAAATATATTCTCAAAAGCATCAATGGGAATTGCCAAGTAAAGCTCTCTATCCGGTTCCTGTATTTTTAATAATTCTTGGTATATTCCATATTGACCTACAGACCTTTGGAGTTCTGTTACCTGGGAATCTGCAATAAAACTCTTGACTTCTACTGCAATTTTAGCACGATTCTTTTCGGCTGCTATCGTTCTTTGGGCACCCAAATCAATGTATAGTTTAGGATCTGATTGAATTAAATATGGATCGTGCGAGATTATCCATCCTTCTCGGATTAGAGCGTATTTAACTACATCATGATAGGTATCCTTTCTAGACATATTAAACCTTTATTTTGGCAAACTAAGCGCGATCGCCTCTGATGCTTGAACAATCTTACTATAGCATAACTTAGAAGCAATTATTTTTGATTCCATCTGAGCGGGAAGAAAGTTTATGTAGGGGAAATCCCCCGCCATTGCCAGGATTTCAACCCCCCATTAATATTTCTGTCGCAATCGCTTCCACCACCGGCACACAAACAGAATTCCCAATTTGCTTGTAACTTTCCCCAGCCCTGGGATGAACCTTAAAATTTTCAGGAAAACCCATCAGTCGATAACATTCTCTTAGCGTAAGTTTCCTCACAGTGTTGGTTTCAGGAAAATAGATAAAAAACCTGCCAGATGTTTCTTGCGAAGGGATTGTTGGATGCACACCATCTACCGAATAAATTCGATTAGGCTGTCGATGAACTCTCGATAAATGTTCTGTATTTGGCCTCACACCAGTTTTCCAAGTGCCCTTATTTCTATAACCTACAAATAACAGTCCCGAAACTTGCTTTCTCGGATGATCAATTAAAGTGTACTCGGACTTATCCAATATTTCAAAATCGCCTGATTCGTCTAGAAATTCTCTGATTTTCGGAGGGAACCTACTTTGGAGTCGATGAAATTCAAACTCTTTACCTTTAGTTCCAACAATAAATATCCTTTCTCGATGTTGAGGAATTCCAAAGTCTTTAGCGTTCAGGATTTTGTAGTCTACGCTGTATCCTAACTCTCGAAGACTGGCAATAATTACTTTTAATGTATTTCCCTTGTCGTGATGAATTAAGTGCTTGACATTTTCGAGGACTATAACTTGAGGTTGTTTGATTTTGATGATTTTACATATCTCGAAAAATAGCGTTCCTCTTGTATCTTCAAAACCCAGTTTTTTACCGCAAATGCTAAAAGGTTGGCACGGAAATCCGGCGACTAGAACATCAAAATCATCCAAATCGGCTGGATTGATTTCTTTGATATCTCCTGTGGGAGTTTCGTGAAAATTATTGCTATAAACTTCTTGGCAGTTTTTGTCAATTTCGCAGGAAAAAACACATTCAAATCCTGCCCGCTCAAAACCTTGTCTGAAACCTCCTATTCCCGCAAATAAATCTATAAATTTCATCTATAATTTAAGACAAACTGTTAATCAACCCAATGATAACAGATTGTGTTTCTCTCTCTGCTCGCTCCTCTGCGTTCTCTGCGCTCTCTGCGGTTCGTTCCTCAATCTTCTACCAATCATGAAAAGTCCCGCGCCGGACTTAGGTCTTGCCGTTTCCCTATAGATGGACGCATAAATATCAAAGAAACCGGGTTTTTCTAGAGATTAAAGGCTTCGATGCAGCATTTTCTTAAAAAAACCCGGTTTCTGCCTCCTACAAATATTGCGTAGAAAATCACCCAGAAAACTCCCAAACTTGCGCCGCAGCCCACTAAACTAGAAATAGCAAAAAAAATATAGCTATTGTTTACTTCCTTTCACCAACCATGAGTCAAACCTTGGAAAATCTCACCGCCATCGATGACAACCTATCCAAACGCCACCTCGACCTCGATCCAGGCGGCTACTTCATCATCTATCTCGATCGCGAAACCAGCTTAATTTGTGCCAAACACTTCACCAACATCATCGACGATCGCGGCCTCGCAGTCGATCCCGAAACTGGTAAACCGATCCCCGCCCGTGGCAAAGTCGAACGCACTGAAGCCACACTTTTTACCGCTAGAACCGCCAAAGAACTTTGCGTCAAAATCCTAGAAGAAACCCGCCCCAGCCCGGTGACAATGTTAGATCACGCGGCTTATCTGGGACGGGAATTTGTACGGGCAGAAATTGCATTGTTGAGCGATCGAGAATACGTTCAAGATTAGTCCAGCCGCGCCAGAATTTATTGACAAAACGGCAACTTACTAGACAGGCATTGCATTCAGGCGATCGTTATTCTTGAAATTATCCGCGTTCATCTGTGTGTATCAGCCTGTCATCTGCGGTTGAGCTATCAAAGATTTATGCAATGCAAGTCTATTGTATCTGACAGCAACCGATTACGAAAAACCTTGATACCAGAAATAAGTCACCATCGGAATCACTGTCGCCAACACCAACAGCACAACCACAACAACTGTGGCATTGCCTTGATCGGTTTCTTCAGCTTTTTTAAACGTGCCTTCAACTTGAATGTTATCAACAACTTCAGGCGCGCCCGGATCTGGTTCACCAGACAAAACAGTAGCAATGCGCGAACTGGCCTCAGTCAAAGCCTCGTTGTATTTGTTAGCTTCCCGCAGGGGAACCTGCAGGGTTTCCCCAGCTACACTCTGGGCAATTTCATCGGGTAGCAGGGATTTCACCCCTTCGCCGGTGCGAATTGCCGCGCTGTTGGTAACAGTGTCGAGAACGAGTAAAATTTGATTAGTCTGGTCTTCTTTTGCCGGAAACCACTGTTCAAACAGTTGGTCAGTGAAAGTGGCAGCCGTTTCGCCGTAGTCTAAGCGGTGAATGGTGACAAACCTGACTTGTTTCCCTGTTTGCTGTTCCAGGTTGTCGAGTTCGCTGCTGATATTGCTTTCGCTGCTGCGACTGAGCACGTCGCCTTTGTCAAACACCCAAGTTTGATCGCCCGCCGACAACACCGGCATTTCGTATACGCCCGTCGCCAATGCCGGCAATACCGCTATTTGGGATGCGATCAGGACGATCGCGATCGTCGCCGCCAAAGGTTGGAGATATTTTCTCCAGTTAAATAATTGCTTCAGGAGTCTGGTCATGAGGTTAACCGTAAAACTGACTTTTTTCCAAAAATACTATAGAAACCCCCGTAAAATTCATTTTATGCAGGGCAATATTTACAATTAGCTCGCCAGTGGAACTCCCCGCCCGATTATTTTAGGATTCTAACTATGGAACCAGCAGACACTTATAAAGGTTGGATTATTCAATCTCAGAAAGTCTTCTACGTCGAAGTTTGGGATAGCCGCGGCAACCGACACGTCGCTGTCCAAAATGCCAAGACTGAGGAGGAAGCTTTGGAATTGGCCAAAAAGTGGATTGAGAAATATGAGTCAAAACCCGGAAGAATGCCGATCGACGTACCGCATCCTTTCGGAGACATGATCGATATGCCCTTTTAACTCAGTTGAATGTTGACTGTTGACTGTTAAAATTACAGCTTGTAGGGTGCTCTACTAGAGACAAAACCTGTTCAAATCGAGAAATTATGAGAAGGGACGCACCCAAAGACTATGCCAGTTGCGTCCAAGACTACATTTGTCATGAGATACAATTACGAAATTCCTCGCAATTTACGCGTATTTTCCACCAAACTCCGAGCAAATTCGTCTAACCTTTCAGACAGTTTTTCATCCAACAATTTACCATCAGGACTAAAAGCTTTCCAAGCTTGTCCGATCGCAATTTGTTCAGGAATTACCCAAGCGTGCACCCATCTCAAAATCACGCGCAAATCGTTGAGTGCGTTGCTGTTAACTTGCCCTCCCAAAACGCTAATCGCACCCGCAACTTTCCCGTCCAAATGCTCAAAACTCATCAAGTCCAGGGCATTCTTGAGAGCACCGCTGACGCTACCGTGATACTCCGGCGTTGCCAAAATCAAGCCGTCGGCTTGCTTAACCGCATTCTGCAGCTTTTCCACATCCGGGTAATCGGGATAATCATTCTCACCATTGCAGAATGGCAGATTGAGCGATCGCAAATCGAATATTTCAACTTCCGCGCCCAGGGCCTGCGCCCGTTCTGCTGCCACCTTCAACGCTAACTGGCTGTAGGAGCCAGCCCGCAAACTTCCACCAATGCCGACAATCTTTACCATAAAGCTTAAAAACAATAACTGTCTTGACTAAAGCGTACTCATTACGACTATGATTAATGTAGCAAGTTCGATCGGCAACTGTCAATCGATTTTAGATTTTAGATTTACGGATGTGGTCCAGAAACCGGGTTTTTTGAGCAAAATCCTTCGTTGAAGCCCGCAGATTCGGTAAAAAACCCGGTTTCTGAGTCGCAGTGCGTAAGTTCAGGGAGGGGGCCGAGAAACCGGGTTTTTTGACCAAAAGACGCGTAATAGCCGACAGATTTGGTATAAAACCCGGTTTCTGAGTCGCAGTCGGTTCAAAACCCGCCATCTTGAGCGCCTATTGAAATACCAGCGACAGATAAACCCATTCAACACCCGCCCTCTTGTTAAAATAAATGAACGTAGCAAACCACAAGCGGTCAATCTTGGCAGTCTTCAACCTTGGGCACAGCAATATGAAAAATTCTTGGAAACACGCATGGCTGGGGCATCTAGCTGTAAACAAAGACAAATCGAGCCAGAATCCTAAAAAATCAATTCCAGGACGGAATCTTTGGCGCATCCTGGGCAGTTTAGTGATTTCTCAAGGAATATTGTTCTCGACCCCGGTGTTTGCCGACAGCGCGCCAAACACCATGAGTTACAGCCAACTGATCGACAACATAGAAAAAGGGCAAGTCAGTAAAATCGAAGTAGACGAAACTCAAAAAACTGCCAAGGTTAGGCTAAAAAATCAAAAAAGCGATCAAACCCAATCAGTTAGTCTGTTCGATTACAACAACCGAGAACTGTACTCGCAAATCCGCGCCAAAAAGATTGACTTTGAAGTCAAACAAACAGCCGACAACGCCGCCGCAGTCAGTTTAGTAGTAAACTTGCTAGTGATTTTTGCAGTGTTGGCAGTGTTGATGGCAATCCTGCGCCGATCGACCCAATCTCAAGGAAATGCCATGAACTTCGGCAAATCCAGAGCCCGTTTCCAAATGGAAGCCAAAACCGGCGTGATGTTCGACGACGTAGCAGGCATCGAAGAAGCTAAAGAAGAACTGCAAGAAGTCGTAACCTTCCTCAAAAAACCCGAACGCTTCAACGCCATCGGCGCCAAAATTCCCAGAGGAGTTCTGTTAATCGGGCCTCCAGGAACCGGCAAAACAATGCTGGCAAAAGCCATCGCAGGCGAAGCAGCCGTCCCCTTCTTCAGCATCTCCGGTTCCGAATTTGTCGAAATGTTCGTCGGAGTCGGCGCCTCCCGCGTCCGCGACTTGTTCCGCAAAGCTAAAGAAAATGCGCCCTGCATCGTCTTCATCGACGAAATAGACGCCGTAGGGAGGCAGCGCGGTGCTGGTATCGGCGGCGGTAACGATGAACGCGAACAAACTCTCAACCAGTTGCTGACAGAAATGGACGGCTTTGAGGGTAACAGTGGCGTGATTGTGATTGCAGCTACTAACCGGCCCGACGTACTCGATACCGCCCTGCTGCGGCCCGGCAGGTTCGATCGGCAAGTAACGGTAGATTTACCCAGTTACAAAGGGCGTTTAGGGATTTTGCAAGTTCACGCGCGCAACAAAAAACTCGACCCAGAAGTTGCCCTAGACACGATCGCCCGCCGCACTCCCGGCTTTTCCGGCGCCGACTTGGCAAACTTGCTCAACGAAGCAGCTATTCTCACAGCGCGGCGGCGCAAAGACACGATTACTAACTTAGAAGTTCACGACGCGATCGACCGGATCACGATCGGGCTTACGCTCAACCCGCTGCTGGACAGCAAGAAAAAGTGGATGACAGCATACCACGAAGTCGGACACGCCCTAGTCGCGACAATGCTTAAAAATGCTGACCCGGTGGAAAAAGTAACGATTATTCCCCGTTCCGGCGGCATCGAAGGCTTTACTAGCTTTGTGCTCGACGACGAAATGCTCGACAGCGAAGGTTTGAGGAGTCGGGCTTTGCTGTTAAACCGAATTAAAGTAGCTTTGGGGGGACGGGCGGCGGAGGCCGAAATTTATGGCGATGCTGAAATCGACACCGGTGCCGGTAGTGATCTCAGAAAAGTTAGCAGTCTCGCGAGGGAGATGGTAACGCTTTACGGAATGTCGGATTTGGGGCCTGTGGCTTTGGAAAGTCCGAACAATGAGGTGTTTTTAGGCCAAAACTGGAATTCGCGATCCGAGTATTCCGAAGACATGGCAATCAAGATCGATCGGCAAGTCCGGGAAATTGCCTTTGACTGCTACGAAGAAGCTCGCCGAATTATCCGCGAAAACCGCGCTTTGGTAGACAAACTTGTCGAAGCGCTGTTGGATGAAGAAACGATCGACGGCGACGAATTCCGCCAAATTGTCGCTCGGTACACTGAGTTGACAAAAAAAGAGTTGGCCCCAACGTAAAGAGTCATTAGTCATTGGTCATGAGTTATTAGTTATTCAAGTTTGTAGTGAGGACTTTATTCCTAATTATCGAAAAAATAAGGACTTTATTCCTTACTACAAACCAAGAAAAATGACTACTCACTAATGACTAAGGACTGCTAACAACTGACTAATTAAGATTGTTGCGAATACATTTCCCGGAGTACCAAAGCCGGGTCTACCCAGCGGCCGCCGTACTTCAATCCCCAATGCAAGTGAGGCCCACTGGTGCGGCCCGTCATTCCCACTCTGGCAATTCTCGCACCGGCCGGCACAGTTTGACCCTGCCAAATTTGCAGGCCACCTTCGCGATCGGTATAATAACGCCCGCCGTTAGCCGTTAGCACTCGGCCTCTGAGGTGACAGTAGATGTGTTCCCAATTTCCCGATCGCACTACCATACCAGTACCGCACCTGCCATCTTCCCAAACTTCCACAATTTGGCCGCCCCACCAATTGCGGATATAGCTGCCTTCCGGGGCGGCCAAGTCCAAACCGTAATGAAAATCCCCGCCACGGGGGCCGAAGGCAGAAGTGTATGTTTCAAAGTTTTCGACTGGAAAAGAAGCTTCTTGCCACAAATTACCCGTCGCTACTCTGCTTGGTAAGCCTGACTGAGCTTTGACCACCTGCTGCTGCAAATAAGGGCTGATCAACACAATGCCGATCGAAAGTGCCAGCAGCAGCATCTGTCTGAGACGAAAAAAGCGTTTTGCCGTCAGCGGGCCTCTAGAGTCTTGCAGGATTTTTTTCACGGCTCAAAGTTAAATGTGTGTGTGAGTGTGCGTTGTCTGTTAGGCTCACATCTTGCACCTTTGTCAATCAAGCTTTCAGGGGCGGGCTTTCCGGCCCAACCCCTACTCCCCACAAAAAAATCATTTTTTGTGGAACGGGCCCCAGAGCCCGTTTCTGACGTGCAAGATGTAAGTTATGCCAATTCGCTGCAAGATTGGCTTTGAGCTCTACCCGCGATCGCGAATCAGTTTATCAACAACGTGTATCTTACTCCATCCAAAACCCGTGTCAAGGCTTCCGGGTAAATGCCCAGGGGTGATCAAAAAAAATTGGCTGAGGAATTTGTGCTGCGGTTGAATTCGATCGAGCTTTTGCTTGACACTATAGTTAAGTTCGGGGATTTTGGATGACATCCAAAATCTCAAATTCATCACAAACATCAAGCAATGCTTACTGAAATTTTCCCCTTTAGTTTTGCCATAGACGCAACTGCGATCGCTGGTGCGTCCTTGTGGTCTTTGGCCCTGTACTGGGGCCTGTCGCCCCTGACAGAATGGGTAATCCTGCAACTCAACCGCTGGATGAATTTTGCCGAGAGATCCCTCTACACCTCAGAAACCGAGTTTGAAAGAACCCGCCAAGCCAGAGAAGCTCAAAATGCCTTTTACGCTTCGCTGTTGAGCATTCTGCCCTTTTTGATTGTGGGCGGATTGTGCAATTGGGGCGTCGAATTGTCTCTGGGCACTGGTTGGGCGGTATCTATGGGTACGATCGCCTGTATTGGTGGCGGCGTGTACGAGCTCGGCCGCCGAGACGGCGAGGAATCTTAGGCGATTTTAGATTTTGGATTTTGGATTTTGGATTGCTGAAGATATTCGGGAATTCATCGTCTCAAATCCAAAACTCAAAATCTCAAATTGATAGATCAACCGCAGATGCTAGAGAGATTAACGCAGATGAACGCAGATAATTTCAAGAAGAGCGAACGAATGAATGGAATTCAAGTCTAAAATTTATAAGATATTTCAACCGTAATTTGACTCAGGATGTTTGCCTAAAAGCCGCAGTTGCTGTTCTGTAGCAGTAGCGATAATTTCGGGGTTAAACTGCCACGGCCAAGGCGAAAATTTCTGCGCGATGTTGCGGTGGGAATAATGCACTTGCAGTAAGTAGCGAGTTCCATCTGTTGTCGTATTTCTGCCGCCGGAATGCCAAATTTCACTGCGAAAAAACAGCACGTCTCCTGCTTTGCAGACAACTGGTTCGGGCGAGTGTCCGTTCCAAGTTTCTTCCCCGCGATCGGGTTTTCTACCAGATTTGTGACTGCCAGGAATAATATAGGTAGGACAGAGGTCTTCTGTGATGTCGCTGAGATAGAAATGGGCTGTACAAATCCATACTGGCAGTTGAAAAGTGCGATCCTCTTCTAGGGCTCCGCTAACGGCAAACACGCTTTCGGGCAGTGGCACAAACACCTGATCGACGTGCACTCGCCAACCGTCATAACCGGGCCCGCTTTTCCACGCAGTCATGCCGATAATGTGGCAATCGCTGCCCATCAATGCTTCGGCTAACTCAATGATACCCGGTCGATCGATATATGAAAGCCACAGCCGATCGCGATTAAAAACGCATTTAAAATGCTGGTTCAATTCACTCCAACTGCTACCGTCGAGTCCGAAGGGTTGCAGGCGATCGAGTGCTTCCTTGGTTTGCGCGACTTCCGACGGACTGAGTACACCAGGAATCAGCGCAAAACCATCTTCATGCACTGCTTCTGCTAGACCTGCGGTATCGAAAAGATCACAAGTCTTTTGCCGATAGCTGAAAACTTCGCTTAACGTGCTTGCGTTCATAATTCAAAAAGTAAAATTATTAACTGTTATTAAATTAACACTTATTCTGCTCGATACTTGCATACTATGAAACCAGCCACCCGGTTTATTGGTACATCAAGACTTACACAAAATTTAATTATGTAGGGCACGCACTGCTCACGTTACGTCTGATTTGGGGATAAATCAAATGAAATATAAACCAGAACCAACATCATTAAATCAAGCCCGCGCCGCCTTCAAAGAAATTTGGGGATACGACGACTTTCGACCACCCCAAGGAGAAATAGTCGGTAGTTTATTAGCCGGAAAAGATACAATTATAATTATGCCGACAGGTGGCGGCAAATCAATCTGCTTTCAACTGCCAGCTTTGTTACAAACAGGCTTGACTTTGGTAGTTTCGCCGTTAGTCGCATTGATGGAAAATCAAGTGCAAGAATTGCGCGATCGCAATCTGCCCGCTTCCCTCCTCCACAGTCAATTGCCAACAGCGCAGCGCCGACAAACTATGCACTCGCTGCAACAAAACAAATTAAGATTGCTGTACCTGTCTCCTGAAACGTTACTCAGCAAACCTGTTTGGGAAATTATCACTCAGCCACACATCCAAATCAATGGTTTAATATTAGATGAAGCTCACTGTTTAGTCCAGTGGGGCGATACATTCCGACCAGCTTACCGCCGTTTGGGAACAGTGCGGCCGGCTTTGTTGAAAGCTAAACCAGCAAACAGTAAAATTGCGATCGCAGCTTTCACCGCTACCGCCAACCCGGAAGCACAGAAAACCATCAAAAATGTCTTGCAACTGCACAAGCCGGAAGCATTTCTACTAAGTCCTTACCGTTCTAACCTGCACCTGCAAGTGCAGACAGTCTGGACGCCGAGAGGACGCAAACAGCAGTTATTAAATTTTATCAAAGCTCGACCAAAACAAGCAGGTTTAGTCTACGTCCGCACGAGAAAAGATAGCGAAAATTTAGCAGATTTGCTGGAAGAAGCAGGTTATGAAACAGCAGCATATCATGCAGGTTTAAGTCCAGAATCGCGCCGAAACATAGAAACAGCTTGGCTAAATAACGATCTTAAATTTGTGATTTGTACCTGTGCTTTCGGGATGGGAATTAATAAGCCGGATGTGCGGTGGGTTGTTCACTTTCAAGCACCTTTGCTATTATCGGAATACATTCAGGAAATTGGGAGAGGCGGACGCGACGGCAAATCGGCGATCGCCCTGACGTTGATTAGCGAACCGACGGGTTTGCTTTATCCCGATGACCAACAAAGAGCACAATTTTTTCAAGATAAATTGCGATTGCAATACCGAGAAGCGCAGCAGTTGGCCAAAAAACTGCCAGTTAAAGGCGATATAGAAGCAGTTTCCCGTGAATTTCCCGAAAGCGCGATCGCCCTTTCAATCTTGCACAGCAGCGGACAATTAACTTGGCAAGATCCTTTTAATTATGCGATCAATAAATCTCCACAGCAAAAAGCGGAAAAATTAAATTTTACTGCAGCGGAAGAAATGGCAAAATATCTCAAACATCGCGAATGCAGGTGGCAATTTTTGCTGCAAGCTTTTGGGTTTGCCAAGGAAGCTAAATCAATGCGGTGCGGCCACTGCGATAATTGTCGATAGAATTGACAATTTTACTTAAAGATGTTAGAATAAAAGATGATACGGCGGTTGAAACCGCTGCTATACAAACGATGTCCGCCTCCGCGGACTGAAGAGGACGACGTAATCTTAACTGCCTTCGTCTTCAACCCGCGGAGGCGGGTTTTGTTCGTATAGACGCGGTTTCAACCGCCCTGTCTTCTTTTTACGCAATTCCTGCTTAATAAAGGCAAAAAACAGTAAAAATTAAATGATAGAAACAGAGACAGCGCCACAGATGTATACAGTAGAAAATACAGAAGAATTTAACCAGAGTAATGTCAATCAGCGATTAGATATTTGGCTGTCAAACCAGATACCCGACTTATCCCGATCGCGAATCCAAGCTCTCATATCACAAGGCAACGTCAAAGTCAACGACGAAACCTGCACCTCGAAAAAAATATCAGTCAAAACGGGCGATCGCATCCACCTCACTTTACCCGAAGCCCAGCCCACAAAATTACAAGCCCAAGCAATTCCCCTCGACATTCTTTACGAAGATGACAGCCTAATAATCATCAACAAACCAGCCGGATTAGTAGTACACCCAGCCGCCGGACATTCAGACGGAACCTTAGTTAACGCCCTTTTAGCGCACTGTCCGTTAGCAGCAATCGGCGGAGTTCAAAGGCCGGGAATCGTCCACAGATTGGATAAAGATACAACAGGTGCGATCGCGATCGCCAAAACCGACATCGCCCACCAAAACCTCCAAGCCCAACTCAAAATCAAAACCGCCCGCCGCGAATATTTAGGCATAGTTTACGGCGTTCCCAGCATAGAAACAGGCACAATAGATTTACCAATTGGCCGACATCCCACAGACAGAAAAAAAATGGGTATAGTACCAGTAGAAAAAGGCGGCCGCCCCTCCGTTACTCACTGGACAATCAAAGAAAGAATCGGCAACTATTGCTTAATGCACTATCAATTAGAAACAGGCCGCACCCATCAAATTCGCGTCCATACAGCCGAGATAAAACATCCGATTGTCGGCGACCCCATGTACAGTTGCAACCGTTCTGTAGGCGTCAATTTAACCGGACAAGCCCTCCACGCATGGCGGCTGACATTGCAGCATCCCCTAACCGGAGAGTTGATTGAGGCGATCGCACCTTTACCCGATCAATTCAACACTCTGTTAAAAATATTGCGCTTGCGATCGCACATTTGATATCTTGGGTAGTTAAAACTGGTAATTTCTATGTCAAAATTTGAGGAACTTTGCAAAGCTTACGCTGCATCCCGGCAAGTATACCGCGAATCATGCGAAGCTTGTCAGGATTTTAGTGAAATTTTTATCAAGCAATTGAGCGATTATTTTGACTGCCCGATTCAAAGCCAAAATCAGAAGTTTGATGACAATGGCATACTGTATTTTGATGGTGCGATCGATGTTTGCGAAAATCCCGAAAATCCCGAAAAGGGCGATCGCGAAACAGTCGAAATATCTTTGAGTGTTAACAAAGTTATTGACAATTTCATTGTCACGGTTTATCCTTGGGGTCACGAATTCAAGATTCTCATTGATGAACCCAGACACTTTGAAGAAGCTTTTGAATACATTTTTGATCTACTCCAATCAGCTTATACGGGTGTAAGCCAGTTACCCTCAGAACCCGATCCTGTACCTTTTTAAAGAATGACTACTTGAAATTATCTGCGTTTATCTGCGTGCATCTGCCTTACATCTGCGGTTGACTTATCAATCAAAAATTGACGCAATAAGTCTAATATACATCCGCTACATCCGCTACAAAATCCGCTGCCGAACTTGCTTCTTTCCCCAAAAATTATGAGTCCCGAGTTTTGGATTCCAAGTTTATCAAAAAACTCAAACCTCAAAACTCAAGACTCAAAACTCTCTCAGCCTAAAAGCCGATCGATTAAATCCATAGCCCGACACAAACAATAGCACCAAGCAGCATCAATTAGCGGCGAGGAACCATCGTGGCAATATTGATATTAGCCAGAGGCACGCGCTGCGGCGCAGTAGCAGGCTTAGGCATATTGCGCGCCATACCCAAATAGTTCGACGGATCGCCAGCCTTCGCCTGCTGTTCTTGAGGAACAAAACGGCGGACACTTGTCTGCCAGATGATTTGCGGGAAGCCAAGCTGCGAACGGTGGTACTCACCGTAGCGGGGCGTCTTCAAGTTGAAAGGAGTTTCCCCTCCAACTCGCTGAGGCAAAATTCGGCGCTGCTGGTAAGGTACGGTATCGTAGCCGAACTTTTCCAGGTACTCATCGCTATTGACCAACTCGTCAATAAAGCCTTGAGGCCCTTTGTTAGCCACTACGATCGACCAAGCAATCTTTTCGCGATCGCTATACACATCCCGGCCCAAAACGCGCTGCACGCACATTTCCACAAACCGATAGTTGCTGTTAGTTTGGTAATTCCGCTCTAGGAAAGGAGCAGAAGTCGCCAAACCGCGAATAAAGTCCCGCACAGTAATTTGGCCGAACTTAAGTTGCGACTCCAAAGACTTTTGGCGGTTGCTCTTGAGGATTTGGTGTTCGCTGTAAATCTGGCGATATCCAGCCCAAATCAAATTTTCCATGTCTCCAGACGAGAGCACATTTTCAGTTGTGAAAATTCTCGGCTGCTCGTCGCTCCCCACTTCATAACCAGCAACGCGCTGGTTTTGGCTCTTGGGGGCGTAGCTTAATAAAGGAAGCGCCACGTTAAAATCTCCGTTATCTCAAATTTCAGAAATAGTTGACACCGTGAGCTGCCAGCATAACGGATACAACTAACCAACATACAGATTAGGGGATTCCCGCAGTCTAAATCTGATTTTCCTGAATTTTTGCAACAATCTGTAACATTTGTTGACTGTTGACTGTTGTCAGTGGGCAGTTGGCAGTTGGCAGATTTTAGTCAACACTCAGCAGTCAACCGTCAACAGTCAACCGTCCACAGTAAAATAAATTACCAGCCCAGAGCCGAATAAAACTCGCTGGTGGCCACTTGATCTCCTGCTGCTTCTGATGTTGCATCCGAGTCTGGTTGCACCCGAATTTCGGTACAAAAAGTCGATGTGCTGAAACCGCCAAAGCGCTTTACCGTACTCGTCCGCATCCGCACGTTCGGATTAGCAAACCAAAAACGCTCGATCGAACTCATCGTCTCGTATTCCGTAATCAGCAGCAGCCCATCCTCATCATCCATCTCAAAACGGCCAGCCACCGGCACAATTTCCGCATAGCCCCGTTCCCGCAACATCAAACCCTGCCGGGGATTTTCAGGATCGGGGACGATCGCGAACACCGTAGACCCCTTATGATTCTCATCATCCTTATCCCACGCCATCGAGCCGTGCCAAGTCACAAAAGCCCCTCCAGCAGCCCGGCTCGGATTGACTTCGTGCATCTTGCAAATCTCCGCCACTCGCGCGTCATCCGCACCTAGCGCCGTTACCTGAATATTTGAATCCCCAATCTCCGCTTGGCGGAAAGCGAGGTGGTGAGTGCTGCGCTGAGAACGCCACTCCCCAGCACTGCTTTGAAAAAACTCCATGGCATCCATACGAACTAGCTCCTTTGGCTTAGGCTTCCCTGTCTTTACGCCTTTTTATGATAAGGCTCCCCCCACTTAGATGTACTTTTGCTACACAAATTAGTCTCAAAATGTCTACTTTGGACATATTGTCAAGGGAATGTTATGATAGTTTACAATGTAGGAGACACAACAAATCCTGCGAAACGTCATTCCGATCAATTTCGCATCAATCTCAGCAAACTGGAGGAGCGATTTATGGATATGCCTACAACCAGCCTCAGCATGGAACAGCAGTTCAAACTTCAAGTGCTGCGCGAAGAAGTCAAAAGGTTAAGCCAAGACCAAGCTCAGGAATACTTGCTCGAAGTTATGCGGCAAAACATGGTAAAAGAAAACCTGTTAAAGCATTGGATGAAGAATATGTGAACTCTTCGAGCATTTCTTCACAAAAATCAGTGGCTTGTATCTGTAAAAAGTACGATCGAGCTTTTAATCATAAAATCCAGAATCCCGCTTTCTCCAAGAAACCGGGATTCTAAATTGACAAAACTTTTACGAGGTTTTTTTGTCCCTACCAGACTCAGCAAATTAAATATTTTTAGTCTCTTAGAAAGGGACTTCGTTTGTGTAGCGATAGGTTAAAACCTGTCGCGGAATCAACCAAAACGGCCACTCACATAATCTAAAGTAGACTCTTCCTTTGGACTTTGGAAAATTACCTCAGTCTTGTCACACTCCACAAGATAGCCAAACCGCTTCCCATCGTCAGAAAGTTTAGCATTGAAAAAAGCAGTCAGGTCAGAAACCCGAGAAGCCTGCTGCATATTGTGAGTAACGATCACAATCGTATACTTCTCCTTGAGTTCCCGCATCAACTCCTCAATCTTAATCGTAGAAATCGGGTCAAGAGAAGCGCAAGGTTCATCCATTAAGATTACATCAGGATTAATCGCGATCGCCCTAGCAATACACAAACGCTGCTGCTGGCCGCCCGAAAGCGAAAAACCGCTTTGCTTCAACTTATCCTTCACCTCATCCCACAAATAAGCTTGTTTGAGCGATTTTTCCACCAGCTCATCCATATCTCCCTTATAATTGTTAACCCTCGCACCGTAAGCAATATTGTCATAAATTGACTTCGGGAAAGGATTCGGCTTTTGAAACACCATCCCAATCTTGCGGCGCACCTCCACAGCATCAATATCAGGATCGTAAAGATTTTGACCTTGGTAATAAATTCTACCCTCTAAACGAAAACCGTCAATCAAATCATTGAGGCGGTTAAAACATCGGATAATTGTACTTTTACCGCAGCCAGAAGGCCCGATTAAAGCAGTAATCTGATTTTTGGGAATCTCCATACAAACATTTTTAACCGCGTGAAAAGCGCCGTAAAAAATATTGATATTTTCTGTCCGTAAAACAGTTTCCGTTTGCTTGTCCAATTCCATCATACAGTTAATACTCCAATCGAATTTTACAAATGACCAATTACAAATGACAAATTACAACTGACAACTGACCAATAACAACTGTCAACTGTCAACTGTCAACTGTCAACTGATTAATACACTTTTTGGCGAGTTGCCCAACGAGAAAGAATACTCGTCAGCAAAACCATTAACACCAAAATCAAAGATGCAGCCCAAGCCAACTCTTTCTGTGCCTGAAAAGGAACAGTTGCAAATTTGTACACCAAAACCGAAAGAGTAGGAGTTGGCTGATCAAATCCAGCAGGCCAAAAAGGCGAATTCAGCGCCGTGAAAATCAAAGGAGCAGTTTCTCCAGCAGCGCGAGCAATTGCCAGCGTCACACCCGTTAAAATCGCCGGAATTGCCGCAGGCAAAACCACCTGCAACACCGTTTGATAATTTGAAGCACCCACACCAACGGATGCCCATCTGATATCTTGCGGGACGATTTGTAGGGCTTCGTCAGTAGTCCGCACAATCGTCGGCAACATCAGCACAGCCAGCGCCGCGCCCCCGGCAATTGCCGAAAAACCTCCCATATTTACCACGAACAAACCGTAGGCAAATACCCCTGCAATAATCGAAGGAACGCCGCTGAGGACATTAGTAGCAAAGCGCACCCAGCGAGGGATTTGGCCGCTGCTGAACTCCGACAAATAAACGGCTGCCAATACACCAAAAGGAACAGCAATTAAAGAAGCAATTCCTACGGTCATTAACGTACCGAGAATGGCATTGGCGATACCCCCTCCCGACAGTCCCGGCGCGGGCGGCAGCTTGGTGAACAAGTCCAAATTTAGGCGATTAAAGCCTTGTACGGTTACGTAGGAAAGCACGGCAAACAAAGGCAGCAGACTGATTGTCAGAGCTGCTCCCGCCAGTAAAGTCATCGCCAGACCAAACAGCGCTTGCGGGCTGTTTTTAACCTTCTTCAAACTGCCTGTTTTCGATCCAAAAGGATTCTCATCTGAGACGCTATTTGACATAAACTAAAACTATGTAGGAAATTGCGGCAAACTTCTAGTTGTACTTCGCTCTTACTTGAGAAACAATCCACTCTGCCAAAATATTAACAATCAGCGTCATAATAAACAGAATTAGCCCCGTGTACATCAGAGCAGCCACTTGCAATCCCGAAGCTTCGGCAAATTGATTTGCCATCAGAGAAGCAATAGTATTTGCAGGAGCTAGCACAGAAGCACTTAACTGATTGGAATTGCCAATTAACAGAGTAGCTGCCATTGTTTCTCCCATCGCGCGGCCGAGGCCGAGCATAATTCCGCCGACAATGCCGGAAAAAGCGGCGGGTACGAGGACTCTAAAGATTGTTGTCCAGCGAGTGGCTCCCAAACCCAGAGATGCTTGTCGCAATTCGGGCGGGAGACTTGCTAAAGAGTCGCGGGAGATAGCAGTAATAATGGGCAAAGTCATGATTCCCAAAATTACTCCGGCGGGTAACATTCCCGGCCCCACTGGCGCTGTGCTAAAAATTGGCAGCCATCCGAAGTTACCGTTGAGAAACTTTCCGATGTTGGTAATAATGGGAATCAATACAGCAATTCCCCACAAACCATAGACTACGCTGGGTATGGCGGCTAAAAGTTCTACTAAAAAAACTAAAGCTGTACGCACTGGCAGCGGCAAAAAGTCTTCGCTCAAAAAGATGGCAGTCCCTACTCCTAATGGTACTGCAATTAGGAGCGCGATCGCCGAACTGACGATCGTCCCGTAAATCATCGGCAGTGCACCGTACTCTTCTTTAACCGGATTCCAATCACTGCCAAACAGAAAGCCCAAACCGTACTGTTGAATCGCAGGTAAAGCCCTGTAAGCAACGGTAAGCGCGATTACCAGCAAAATTACACCAACTCCTATTCCCAAAATCCGCGTGAGCCAGATAAAGCCTTCGTCTAAAGACTTTTCTGCCCCAGAGCGCGATCGGCTCTCTGATTGAGCGCTGTGATTATCTGAAATCATAGAAAAAAAAACCAAATATATAGTAGCCGAAAATAGCCTGTTTCGGAAAAAGCTAGAAGGAAGCAGAAAGAAAGACCATAAATAAAATCAAAGAGGGGCGGGTTTATTAATCCCCTGAATTTTCAACAAATATTTCTGGTAAAACCCGCCCCTACAGAAATATCTCTCTTTTTTTCTTCCTTCTTCCCTCTTCCGTCTTCCTTCTTCCTTCTTCCTTCTTCCTTCTTCCCTCTTCCTTCAATTACTATTTGGCAACCTCAATCTTGTAGTCTGGGCTGATGCCGTCGGCTGCCAAAGCAACTTTTTCTCTGACGTTTTGGGGCAGAGGAACGTAGCCCAATTCGGCACTAACTTTTTGACCTTCGGTTAAGCCGTATTCCACCATTGCCTCGATGACTTTGGCTTTGTTGGGGTCTGCAACTTTTTTGGGAACGAGCATCCAAGTGTAGGTGACAATTGGATAAGATTGAGCGCCTTCGGGGTCTTCGATAAATGTTCGCAGGTTTTCGGGCAGGGGCGCAGTTGCTAGAGCTTGAGAAGCTGAATCGTCCGTAGGTACTACAAATGTGCCTGCTTTGTTTTGCAAAGATGCAAATTTGACGTTGTTGTTTTTGGCGTAACCGTATTCGATGTAGCCGATGCTGCCTGCTATTTGCTGGAGTTGGCTGGTGATGCCTTCGTTGCCTTTTGCGCCTACGCCTACGGGCCACTGTACTGTTTTGCCCTCGCCTACTGCTTTCCAGTCGGGGCTGATGGCACTCAGGTGTTTTGTGAAGATGGCGGTGGTGCCGCTACCGTCGGAACGGTGGACGACGGTGATGTTTTGGTCTGGCAATGTAACACCCGGATTGGCTGCTGCAATTTTGGGGTCGTTCCACTTGGTAATTTTACCTAGGAAGATTTCTGTGTAAACGTCTCTGGGCAGTTTGAGTTCGGGTACCTCTGGCAGGTTGTAGCCGATGACGATGCTGCCGGCTGTCATGGGGAGCAAGAGTACGCCTTTGTCTGCTGGCACCTTCCCAATTTCCTCGTCTGTCATGCCGGTGTCGCTGGCTCCAAAGTCTACCGTACCTTTGGTAAACTGTTCGACTCCGGCGCCGCTGCCTACTGATTGATAGTTAATTTGTACTTTGGGGTGGATTTTGTTGAAGTCTTGAAACCAACGCTGGTAGAGGGGGGCGGGGAATGAGGCGCCTGCTGCCGTTATGGCTACGTCTGAGGCTAGGGTGAGTTTGTTGTTTGCGGCTGTGCCGGTGGCTGCAACGGGTGATGCTGCGGTGTCGCCGGGGCTGGGGTTGCTGCTGGTTGTGCTGTCGCCGCCGCAAGCTGCTAAGCTGAGGGCGATCGCCACAGCGGAAATTGCTGTTGTCACACGATTCGGATTAATCAGGTTCAGACGAAAAAGCATAGGTATACAAAATCTGCGATCGTTATACGGATGTCCCGCCCTAGCATATCGCGCGAAAGTAAAGGTTAGGTTAAGAATTTTTACATTTAATCACAATTTAATATTAATTAATATTAATGTTATTGATGAGCTTGACGATTGTGAATTTATAAGATATGGGGCAGAGAAATAGTTATGGAAACAAGCAGTCGATCGCCCGATCGCGAAAAATTCCTCATTAAATTATCACAAGATCGAGGCTTGAGAACCAGAAAACCATACAATGGTGGTTGTTTTGACGAGGTGCTAGTATTAAGAATTTAAAAGCTGCGGGCATTGAAGCTTGCCTCGGACAAATGCCTTCTGCCTTATACCTTCTGACGAATGCCGTTTGATGATAATGCCTGCTCCTATTGAATTAATCTGGGCTGTTATTGGTTTGCTCCTGACGATAGGAGGCACTTTTTTGCCTGCATCTGTCACAATTCCGATCGGGTTGTGGGACGATCGAGGACTTCAGGCGTACTCTTTAGGTGTTACCTATCAAATTGGAGCCGTTTTGCTAGTAGGCTGCATGGGGGGGAAAAATGCTGCGGCTCTCTCACAAATTGCCTATTTGGCATTAGGATTAACTTTGTGGCCAGTTTTTTCTCAAGGCGGTGGCATCGGCTATCTCAAAGAAGCGAGTTTTGGGTATTTGCTGGGTTTTGTGCCTGGTGCTTGGGTGTGCGGCTGGGTGGCTTTTAAGGTGGCTTCGCGGCTGGAATCTATGGCTTTTAGCTGTTTGTGCGGTTTGTTCACTGTTCACGCGATCGGCTTAATTTATCTAATTTTTAGTTACTTGCTGATTCCGGGCAAAAAAGTACCTTTATTCGATGAGATTCTAAAATATTCGGTTTATCCCCTGCCGGGACAATTGGCGGTGGTTTGTGCGATCGCAGTGCTGTCATTTACTTTGCGCCGCTTGATGTTTTATTAATTGCGAAGAATGAAGAGGTAACTGGTAATTGTGCAAAATAAGGTTATACTATCATTGCCCAACGGGAGAGTCATCTCGTTGCGGCTGGGATTGCTTTGTTTCACTGCATTCTGGTGACAATAACCAGCGAAATTTGAGTAAATTATCCCATGCCCGATGCCCCCTATTCAATTGCCTAATTCATGCGTTTTAAAAGAAATCCCTTGTTCTGGGTTGCTGCTATTATCAGTTTAGTTTTAGACCACTTGACTAAGTTTTGGGTGGTGCAAAATTTTGACTTGACAGTTCCCCCGCAGACTCAGCCACTGTTACCCGGGGTGTTTCACTTCACTTATGTTGTTAATACCGGCGCGGCTTTTAGTCTTTTTAGCAATGGCGGGGCGATTTGGTTGCGGTGGCTGTCTTTGGGCGTTAGTGTGGGATTGATGGTACTGGCTTGGTTCGGGCCGCGAATTAACCGCTGGGAACAAGCTGGCTACGGTTTGATTTTGGGGGGAGCACTGGGGAACGGGATCGATCGATTTGTTTCGGGCCACGTTGTAGATTTTATCGATTTTAGGATAATTCGGTTCCCGGTATTTAATCTGGCCGATGTGTTTATTAATGCTGGGATTATCTGTTTGCTGATTGCAACTTTTCACAGTGCACCGCCGCCTAGAAATCAGGACGATCGCGATTCTATTTCAGAGTAACTTGGAAGCAGGAAGTTCGGCAACGGATTGTGTAGCGGATGTAACGGATTTAATAGGTGTTAGCTAACTAGCCGTAGGGTTCGTCAGAGGGGAGATTTTTAGTTTATGATCAAAACATTCTGCTCGAAGCAGCACGCTACAATAACTTCGGTAATGGCTTAAAATGATACATGAACAGACTTATTGTTAACACTAAACTTGCTTGCCCGTGACTCCTAATCCATTTGCCCAAGAACGCCTGCTATTTGCCCCAGCAACCCCCGATGCTGATGCTATCCCGACTATTTTTGCATTTCCCAACGAATACACGGTTGGCATCACCAGTCTCGGCTATCAGATAGTGTGGGCAACTTTGGCTGTGCGATCGGATCTTGAAGTCAGCCGTTTATTTACTGATATCCGCGAACAACTTCCCCGAAATCCAGAATTACTGGGATTTTCACTTTCTTGGGAACTAGACTATGTAAATATTCTCAATTTATTGGAATCTTTAGACATTCCGATTTGGTCATCAAAAAGAACTGATAATCATCCAATTGTATTCGGTGGTGGCCCGGTTTTTACGGCGAATCCTGAACCGTTTGCAGATTTTTTTGATGTGATTTTGCTGGGAGATGGCGAAAATCTGATTGACAATTTTATTGATGCTTGTAAAGAAGTTCGTAGCGCCGACAGACAAACTAAATTGCGTCATTTAGCCCAAGTTCCTGGGGTTTATGTTCCGAGTTTGTACGAAGTAACTTATTTGGATGCGACTGAGGGGATTAAATCGATTCAGCCTGTGGATTCGGCAATTCCCAGTATGGTTGAAAAACAGACTTATCGCGGCAATACTTTGTCTGCTTCTACTGTGGTGACAGAAAAGGCGGCTTGGGAAAATATTTACATGGTGGAAGTGGTACGGAGTTGTCCAGAAATGTGTCGTTTCTGTTTGGCAAGTTATCTAACTTTACCATTTAGAACTGCAAGTTTGGAGGATTCGCTAATTCCGGCGATCGACCGCGGTTTAGCTGTAACTAATCGTTTGGGTTTGTTGGGTGCTTCTGTGACTCAACACCCGGAATTTGAACAGTTGCTAGAACATTTGAATCATCCGAAATACGACGGCGTGCGGCTTAGTCTTTCTTCGGTACGCACGAATACGGTGACAGTTAGGTTGGCAGAAATATTGACAAACCGAGACAGCAAATCTGTGACAATTGCCGTAGAAAGTGGAAGTGAACGTCTCCGCAAAATTGTTAACAAAAAACTCACAAATGACGAAATTATCCAAGCTGCTATCAATGCTAAGGCTGGCGGTTTAAAAGGAATTAAACTCTACGGGATGGCGGGAATTCCTGGTGAAGAGATGGAGGATTTGGAGGAGACTGTGGCGATGATGCGGGCGATTAGAAAAGCCGCTCCCGGTTTGCGGTTGACTCTGGGATGCAGCACTTTTGTCCCGAAATCTCACACTCCTTTTCAGTGGTTTGGAGTGAATAAAGATGCGGAGAAGAGGCTGAAGTTTTTAGATAAAGAATTGCGGAAGTTAGGTTTAGAATTTAGACCTGAAAGCTATAATTGGTCGGTGATTCAGGGTTTGTTGTCAAAGGGCGATCGGCGGTTGTCTCGGCTGTTGGAATTGGTGCGGCATTACGGCGATACTTTGGGTAGTTATCGGCGGGCTTTTAAGGAGTTGCGGGGAGAGTTGCCGGAGATGGATTTTTATGTTTTTCAAGAGTGGGAATTAAATCAGATTTTGCCTTGGAGTCATTTGAAAGGGCCGCTACCGGAGGCGACTTTGAAGAAGCATTTGGCTGAGGCGATGACTCATTTTAAAACGGATGATTTGCAGTTGACGAGTTAGGAAAGAGGAGGCGAAAGTCTACACAAACGAAGATCGGACGTATGGTTGAAACCGCGTCTACACAAACGAAGATCAGACGGCGGTTGAAACCGCGTCTACACAAACGATGTCCGCCTCCGCGGACTGAATAAAATAACGTAATTTTAATTAACCGCGCGGTATTCAACCCGCGGAGGCGGGTTTTGTTTGTATAGACGCGGTTTTTAACCGCCCGGTCTTCTTACAATAGGAGTTAAAAAATGCCTAAAAGTTTACCGTATCATGACTTTTTGACCCACATTCCGCAGATGTGATTCATGTTACTGGTATTTTTGAAAAATCAAACCCATCAAACTTTTTTAGTCTAACT
>ENA-ORBV01000521-ORBV01000521.1-microbial-mat-metagenome-genome-assembly--contig:-NODE-521-length-88544-cov-17.222207_pt1 | contig 88544 bp, 82 predicted proteins | sample MGYA00237777_ERZ505514 | MGnify/ENA primary metagenome ERZ505514 (study PRJEB26160, sample SAMN06269048) | microbial mat metagenome | isolation source: Oligotrophic lake microbial mat | place...
CTCAATTACGACCCGGTGAAGGATTTCACACCGATTTCGCTGTTCGCGATTTCGCAGAACCTGCTGGTGACCAATCCGTCGCTGAAGGTCGCCACCGTCAGAGAACTGGTGGCATTGGCCAAATCAAAAGGGAAGTCACTGAACTATGCCTCCGGTGGCACCGGCTCGACCAGCCATTACGCCATTGCGCTGTTCGTGTACCGCGCCGGCATCAACAAGGAAACGGTGCATATCCCGTACAAGGGCGGCGCGCCGTCGGTCGCCGCGACCATGTCCGGCGAAACGCAGTTTTATTTCGGCCCGATGGCGAGCATGACTTCTCAGGTACAGGCCGGCAAATTGAAAGCCATCGCGGTCGGCGGCATCAAACGTTCACCCACCCTGCCCGACGTGCCGACCGTTGCTGAAGCCGGCATACCGACCTACCAGTCCTTCGGCTGGTTCGGCCTGCTGGCGCCGGCCAGAACACCCCGGTCGATCATCACCCGCCTCCATGCAGCGACGGTGCAAGCCGTGAACGCCCCCGACATCGGCCAGAAATTCCTGCAACTGGGCGTTGATCCGGTGCACAACACGCCGGAAGAATTCGGCCGCTTCGTCGCCGATCAACTGGTGCGCTACAAGGCGGCGGTCAAGGAACTCGGCATCCAGGCCGACTGAATAACAGGAACTGCGCGGTATAAATCGAACACGCTACTCGATGCATTTGGGTGGCACAAACCAACCGCGCGGGTTTTCAGCTGCGCGAGCGCATCAACCGCGCGAGTCCTTTCAGCTGCGCGAGCGCATCAATCGCGCGAATCCTTTCAACTGCGCGAGCGCATCAACCGCGCAAGTCCTTTCCAGTCGCGCGAAAGCAGTAATCGCACAAGTCCTTTCCAGCCGCGCGAAAGCAGTAATCGCGCAATTCCTTTTCAATCGCGCAAAACCTGTTCACCCCGGTGGCCAGCGCATCGGCCGTCCGGCAAGGATGTGCAGGTGCAGATGGAACACCGACTGCCCGACATCGGCGCCGTTGTTGACGATCAACCGGAAGGCATCATCGACTCCCAATTGTCGCGCCACCTTCCCGGCCGCCAGCAACAGATGCCCGAGCAGTGCCTGGTCGGCATCCTGCGCATCGGCCAGTCGCGGAATCTCCTGCTTCGGTATCACCAGGACATGGATCGGCGCCTGGGGATTGATATCGCGGAACGCGAGGCACCGATCGTCCTCGTAGACGATATCCGCGGGAATTTCCCGCCGGATAATTTTGCCGAAAATGGTCGTCATCAGTTGCTCCCTGGTCCGGCGGTCATCCGGCTTTGAGATTCAGTGTGGTCCATTCCAGCAGGCTTTCGATGACGGCATCGACCGCCTGCGCGAGTGCCCGTGCCGCGCCCTCGGCATCCGGCCCCGCGGGCTGATCCGCATTGAACGTGCGCTGGGCTTGCAGCGTGCGGCTGGCCAGATTGACCAGTGTCACCCGCACCCTGACCGTCACCTGGCTGCGGTCGGCGGCGGCGAAGGTCTGGCTGAAATCCTCGATTTCAATCTGCAGCGCATAGTCGGCACGCGCCCCGCCGCCCACGACCGGCATGGCAGCGGCGAAACGGCTGCGCACGCGCTGGGTAAACAAAGCTGCCGGAGAGTCCACCCAGCGACTTTGCGCGTAGATCTGCGGACGTGCGGCATCCAGATAGGCCAGGCGGTATACGATGCCCTGGGTGTCGAGCAAGGACGGCGCCACCACTGCCGGCACCATCAGCGTCGCCCTGGCGCCGGGAACCGCCTGCACATGGGCAGGCTGCGGCCCGAGATCGTAGTTGACGACGGGTTCCCGCGCCGGCGGCCCGATCGAGCAGGCGTTAAGCAGCAGGGCCAGTGGCAGGATCCCGGCATAAATGGCCGGCCTGATGATCGAGGCAATGGTGATCGATGCAAAACTGGTGTGCGTCATGGTTTGCTCCCGCGTTGCAAGGTGAAGCCCGCTTCGCCGGGGCCGGGGGGCGGACGTTCGCGCCCGTATACCAGGGTTGCAGGCTGATCATTGAGTTCGGTCAACAGCCGGTCCAGGTTGCGCGAGTTGCGCGTCATCTCATCGAGCAGCATGTTGATCCGCGGCAGCGATTCCGCCATGACTGTCGTGGACACCGACTGGGTCGACCCACCCACCTGTTCCGCGCTTTTTGCGACGCGTTCGAGCGCGCCGGCATGCTGCTTCAGTTCGCGCGACAGCTCGGTCAGCTCGGCGAACATCGTATCGGCACGCGCCAGTGCCTTGCGTGCGTCGGTGGTGAGCGCGGGCATTTCGCTGGCGGCCGGCCCGAGTGCCTGCACCAGCGCAGCAGCACGTGTCGACACCGCCTCCAGGCTGGCCAGAGTGCGGATGAGCTGGGCCTGGTTCTTGTCCCCGAGCAGCAGGTTCATTCTCCGCACCACCTCGTTCACCTCGGTCAGCAAATCCTTGCCGGACCCGGTCAAATCGTCGAGAAACGAGGGGCGCACGGGAATCCGTGCCTGCTTGTCGGAGGAGGGCGTCATCAACTCCGTTTTTTTACCGTCATCGTCCAGCATCACGTAGGCCAGTCCGGTTACACCCTGCGAACCCAGCTGCGCTGTGGTGCTGCGGGTAATCGGGGTGCCGGCACGCACGGCGATGCGCACCAGAATGAGCCGGACATCTTCCGGATCGAAGGCAATACCCTCCACCTTGCCCACCTCTACGCCGCGCAGCCGCACCGGGGCCTGGATGTTCAGGCCCGACACGGTGTGTTTCGATTCGAGAACGTAGGTTACGCGCTCGTAGTTTTCACCTGAGAGCCACATCACCGCGACGATCACCCCCGCCCCCAGCAGTGCCGTGAACAAACCGGCGGCGAGTGCGTATGCCTTGTTTTCCATGCTAAATCCCCTGATCCTTCACATCGGACTGCTCCGGGCTGCGTGCTTGCGGCCGCTGGGCATTGATATCGGTCACCAGATCCTTGACGGCCTCCAGTGCGCGCTGCCCGCGTTCGCCCTGGAAAAAATTGCAGATGAACTTGTGTGTATAGCCGGCAATCTCGCGCACGCTGCCGATTGCGATCACCTGCTGGTCGCACAGCACGGCCACGCGGTCCGACAGCGAGACCAGTGTATCGAGATCGTGCGTCACCATCACCACGGTCAGACCCAGCTCGCGCCGCAACTCGGCGATCAGCGTGACAAAACTCTCGCTGCGGTCGGGATCGAGCCCGGCCGTGGGCTCGTCGAGAAACAGCAGTTCCGGCTCGAGCGAGAGTGCGCGGGCAAGCGCGATGCGCTTCACCATGCCACCGGAGAGTTCGGACGGCATCTTCGCCGCATGATGCCGCTCGATGCCCACCATGTCGAGTTTCAGCATCACCAGATCACGAATGAACTCTTCGTCGAGCGCCTTCATCTCGCGCAGCGGCAGCGCAATGTTGTCGTAGACGGTCAGCGCGGAAAACAGCGCTCCCTGCTGGAACAGCATGCCCCAGCGGCTGCGCAACTGCCGCAGTTCCTCGGCATCACCGTCGTGTAGCAGCCGGCCAAATACGAGCACTTCGCCGCGCGCCGGCCGCTCCAGTCCCAGCATCTGGCGCAGCAGCGTGGTCTTGCCGCTGCCCGAACCGCCGACCAGCGACAACACTTCTCCGCGATGCACGCAGAGATTCAGGTCGCGGTGCACGACCTGTGCCCCGAACTGGGTCCAGAGATGACGGATTTCGATAATGCAATCCGTGCTCACCCGAAACTCCCGACGTCGGAAAACATCACCGCGAACACAGCGTCGACAACAATGACAACGGTGATTGCGGTCACCACGGAACTGGTCGTACCCTGTCCCAGGCTTTCGGTATTGGCCTCGATGCGCAGTCCGAAGTGACAGGCCACCAGCGCGATGAGCGCACCGAACACGACGCCCTTGCCCAGGCCCAGCCACAGGTTGGCAAGCGGTACGGCGTCCGGCAGGCTGGACAGGAAAAAGCGGTAACCCATGCCCAGTTGAATATCGGCTGCCACCATGCCGCCGAACAGCGCAACGGCGTCAGTCCAGAGAATGATCAGCGGCATCGCTATCGCCAGCGCGATGATCTTGGGCAGCACCAGCCGCACGGTATGCGGGATGCCCATCACCTGCATCGCGTCCAGCTCCTCGGTCACGCGCATGACACCCAATTGCGCCGTCATCGCCGATCCGGAGCGGCCCGCGATCAGGATCGCAGCGAGCACCGGACCCAGCTCGCGGATAATGGATACGCCCAGCAGATTGATGATGAAAATGTCGGCGCCGTAAGCGCGCAGTTGCGCCGCGGTCAGATAGGACAACACCACGCCCACCAGGAAGCCGACCAGTGCCGTGATGCCGAGCGCCTGGGCGCCGATATGGTAAATATTGGCCGAGATCTCGCGCCACGGGATGCGTTGTGGCCGGCGCGCGAGATCGATCGCGTCGAGCACGACGCCACCCAGCAGCGATGCCGCGGCGATGAGGTGATCGGCCAGCGCGAGCACCCCGCCGCCGAGAAATGCGATGGACGTCCGCCAATCCCGGTGTGGCGCGGATGTCATCACCTCCGGCGGGATCGACAGGCGCGCAAACATGGCTTCGTGTTCCGGTCGCAGTGCCAGCCGCGCGGCCCGGCGCCGGCCCCAGGCGCGCCACAACAGCAGCGCCCCGGCATGATCCATGGCCGCCACCGAGCGCAGGTCCCAGGCGGCATCCGCCGCGCAGTCGCGCAGGCCCTGGCTGAGATCGCGTAGCAGCGGCACCAGCGAGCGCAGGTTCCAGGCACCGGTCAGCTCAACCAGCGGTTTACCGTCAGGCCCTGTCGACAGACGGATTGCCGGGATCAGTCCCGGCTGAGAAACAGCTTCTGGCATACCTTCTGTTAGTGTCCGCCAACTTGTTGGTCTGGGGACGTTTCCCGGTGTTACTTCCCTGATTAGGAAACGTTTTTAGTGCTTTTGATGCTATTAGCAAGTGCCCGATAAGTCAAAGTAAGTCCCAAACAGCGAAAATTCCGCAAAATTGCTGCGATGCAATAAATATTTCAGCCGAACCCTTGACATGCTGTCGGACGCCCTTATAATTCAAATTGTGCGGTGCAATATAAACGCACCCGGAAATTTAAGCCTCAAGCGTAAGTAATTATTAATTTATTGTTTTTAAAGGAGATTTAAAATGTATCAGACTCCCGAGCAACTTATTGCGATGAACAAAGCAAATCTGGAATCCGCCATGCGTTTCGCTGGTGTGGCGATCGAGGGCGCAGAGCGCATGATCGAGTTGCAACTGAAGGCCGCTAAGACCGCGTTTGCCGACAGCATCGAAAGCGCGAAAGCGCTGGCCGCCGTCAAGGATTTTCAGCAATTCGCTGCGCTGAAAGACAACATGGCGCAACCGACGCTGGAAAAAGCCACCGCCTACGCCAAAAGCGTCTACGACCTGACATCCGAAACCCAGGCCGAATTCAGCAAGCTGGTTGAAGCAAAGGTTGCCGACTTCAACAAAGAAGTCGTCACCACGCTGGACAAGATGGTGAAGTCCGCCCCGGCCGGTTCCGAAGTCGGCGTTGCTGCCGTCAAATCGGCGATCGCCTCGGTCAATGCCGCATACGACAACCTGACGAAAGTCGGCAAGCAATTCGCGCAAGCCACCCAGTCGAACCTGGAAGCCGCTGCTTCGCAAGCGACCGCCACGGTGAAAAAAGCTTCAAAGAAGTAAGCAAACAGCAGTTCCGCAAAAAAAGCCCCCGGAAATCTCCGGGGGCTTTTTTTCGCGGGGCACCTGACAAATTATCATTCACCCTTCGACAAGTTCAGGGTTTCCGCTCCAAATTCATCATTCATCATTCCGCGCTGGAATTCAAGCCGGTATCCACGGGAAACCCTGGCTGCTGACCCCCGACTGCAGAAACGCAATTGCCGCCGCGACCTGTGCGCCATTGCCGCGCACGCCCAACTCGATAAACCTTTCGGGGGAGACCCGCGGCAGGCTGAACACCTTGAGCTGCGGATAGGCGCGCAGGCATTCGTTCATCAGATCGATCAACTGGCTCTCCCCCGCCTCACGGACAATGATCGCCGCTTCCACCGCGCGTTCAGTGCCGGCATGCGCGTAATGGGTATCGAGCACCCAAGCCAGCATCGGCCATGCCATCTCCGGGAAACCGGGCAGAAAATGATGGCTGCGGAAACTGAATCCGGGGATGCGGTTATACGGATTGGGGATGATCACCGCACCCTCGGGGAATTCGCCCATCATCAGCCGCTGCGGTGTGTCGCCCTTGGCATCGTCGCGGAACCGCCCGCGGATTTCCGCCTCGGCATCGGGATGCAGCCTCAGCGCGACATCTGCTGCTGCCGCAGCACTTTGCCGCGTATGGTCGTCGGGGGTCGCACCGATGCCGCCGAAACTGAACACCACGTCGCTGCCGGCAAAGGTCCGGCGCAGCGTCGCCGCAATCAGTTGCGGATCATCGCCCAGGTACTGCGCCCAGGACAGCTCAATGCCGCGTTCCGCCAGTGTGGCTATGGCCTTGGCCAGATGTTTGTCCTGGCGTTTGCCGGAGAGGATTTCATCACCGATGATGATGGCGCCGAATTTCATGACTCTGCCCCGTTCAGACGCACGGTTGCCAGACGACCCCGGGGAGGCGCCAGCGCCCGCAACGCCAGGTTGATCAACTGTGGATGTAGCTTTCGAGCTGCTGGATGGTCAGCTGCTGCTCGGCGATGACTTCTTTCACCAGGTCGCCGATGGATAACACGCCTTTGACCTTGCCGCCTTCGAGCACCGGCAAGTGGCGGATGCGTTTGCTGCTCATCACCGCCATGCATTCATCCACCGTCTGCTTCGGCCCGACACAGACCACCTTGTCAGACATGATCTCGCGCACCTGCAGATCATGTGATGACTTGCCGAGCAGGATGACCTTGCGTGCATAGTCGCGCTCGGACAGGATGCCGCGCAGCGCATCGCCCTGCATCACCAGCAGGGCACCGACATTTTTTTCCGCCATCAGCTTCAGTGCGCCGAACACGCTGCTTTCGGGGGTGACCGACCACACACCGCCGCCTTTGACCTGCAACAGCTGGCTGACCGTTTTCATGAGTCCCTCCTCCGGAAGATGCCGATTAACTGCGGACGATTAACTACGGCTAATTAACTGCGGCCGACCTGCAATGACCGGCCGGGGAATCAGTCTAGCCAATTTTTACGCCGGGGTGTAGCGCCGCATGCAGCCTCTCATTCGCCGCTGATTGCCCCGGCTTTCTGCAGCAGGTTCTGTGCCATGCGGATGTTGGCAATGTCCACCAGGCGGCCGTCGACCTGCACCGCTCCCTTGCCTTCGCGGGCGGCCTGCGCCATGGCTTCCATGATGCGGCGCGCTTTGCTCACTTCCTCGGCGGACGGGCTGAATACCCCATTCGCCGCCTCGATCTGGGTCGGGTGTATGGCCCATTTTCCCTCATATCCCAATGCCGCCACACGCCGCGCCGCGGCCAGATACCCCTCCGGATCCTTGAAGTCGCCATACGGCCCGTCGATCGGCCGCAGCCCGTAAGCACGGCAGGCCACCAGCAGGCGCACCTGCGCCGCATGCCAGGGATCGGCCTGATGAAACTCGCGTTTGCCCTCGGCGTCGCGGTCCGACAACACGCCGTATTCCGGATGCAGACCGCCGATAATCGTCGTGCGTGCCCGGGTCGATGCGGCAAAGTCGCCGGAACCAAAAGCCAGCGCCTCCAGCCGGCGGCTGGATTGCGCGATCGCCTCGACGTTGGCCATGCCCAGCGCGGTTTCAATCAGCACCTCGAAACCGATGCGTCTGTCGTTACCCTTTCCGCGCCCCCGCCCCTGCTCGATCTGGGTCACCAGCATGTCCAGCGCATACACATCCGCCGGCACGCCGACTTTCGGGATCACCAGCATGTCCAGCCGCGGACATTGTTCGACCAGATCAACGACATCGCGGTACATGTAATGCGTATCGAGGCCGTTGATGCGCACCGCCATCACCTTGCGCCCCCAGTCAACCTCGTTCAGCGCAGCAACGACATTTTTGCGCGCCTGCGGTTTGTCGTCCGGTGCCACCGCGTCCTCGAGATCAAGAAATATCACGTCGGCCGCCGACTGCGCCGCTTTCTCAAACAAGGCGGGATTGACGCCGGGAACCGCCAGCTCGGAGCGGGTCAGCCGTGGTGTTGCGGATTCGGGTTGGGTAAAACTCATGATGATTTCCAGTCCATTCAGGTTGTTGTGGTGCCCGACATGGCTTCGATGACGGTAATCAGTGCCGCCAGGTCATCGTGACCACGGCCCTGTCCCATCAGCGCATTGATCTGCTGCATTACCGCAGCCCCCCCGGGCGATGCAATGCCGGCCTCGCGCGCCAGCTCCAGCACGATGCCCAGATCCTTGTGATACAGCCGGGTGTCGATTCCATTGGCGAAGTTGCGCTCCACCATGCGTTTGCCGAAGAGTTCCATGACGCGGCTGGCGGCGACACCGCCGAGCATCACTTCACGCACTTTCGCGACATCAGCACCGAGCCGGCCGGCGAGGTGCAGCGACTCGGCCACGCCCTGGGTCGCCACCAGCAATGCCAGCTGGTTGCAGGCCTTGGTGATCTGTCCTGCGCCGCTGTCGCCGACGCGAGTGATGGTTTTGCCCATGCATGCGAACAGCGGCTTGATGCGTTCAAACACTTCCGGCGTGCCGCCCGCCATGATCGACAGCGTCGCCTGTTCGGCGCCCATCGGCCCGCCGGACACCGGCGCGTCAAGCATGTCTATAGCTTTCGCCGCCAGCACCTGCGCCACCTTGCGCGCAACGGCCGGCGAAATGGTTTCCATGTCGACCACCACGCTGCCGCGTTTGGCGCCTTCGATGATGCCGCCCGGTCCGGTCACCACCGCCTCGAAATCACTGGACGCCGTGACCATCGTGAACACCACTTCCGAGGCCGCGGCCAGTGCCGCCGGCGAGTCATAACGCGTGGCTCCTGCCGTCACCAGTGGCACCGCGCTGTCGCCACGCCGCGCCCAGACACCAAGGCGGTGTCCGCCTTTCATCAGGTGCTGCGCCATGTGGCGCCCCATCGCGCCCAGTCCGATGAATCCAACGTTCACAGATGCTCCCTTGTCATGATGCGCCGATCCAGCCGAAAGCCATGATCAGCGGCAATGTCACCCAGAACAGTATCGTACTCCAGCCGATCAGCAGTGCTGCAGCCGCCGAATCGAGCTTGAAACGGTCGGCCAGCAGCAGCGCGGTCATCATCGCCGGCGTCGTCGCCTCGACCACCGCCGCATACTGCGCTTCGCCCGTCGGCGTATACATCAGCGGCGCGATCAGCCAGACGACGAACGGCGTCAGCAGCAGCTTGACTCCGGTGGTGGCGAGGATTTCGCCTCGAGGCACCAGATTGCGCCACGGGATGGTCATGCCGAGCACGAACAGGATCACCGGGATCGTCGCCTGGCCGATGAAGCGCGTCGCATTGACCAGCGGCTCGTAGGTGAGCCCCAGCTGCTGGCAGGCGAAGCCGAGCAGGAAGGCCCAGATCGGCGGCATTTTCAGCATCACCCCGATCACCGAAGGCTGCGCCGCTTCGCGGTCATGCGAACCGAGCCGCGTGGCGATCCACACACCCAGCGTCCACACCAGCGGCATCGTCATCAGCATGTCGTTGAACACCGCATAACGGATCGCCTCGGCGCCGAAAAAAAACACCAGCACCGGCGCGCCGATGTTGAAGGTGTTGCCAAACATGCCACCGAGCAGCAACGCGGCTCGCGTCTGGTCGGTGAGCCGCGGCCACAGCGACAGCCGGTAGAGCATCAGGTAGAGGATGCCACCTGAAACCAGCGACGCGATGCCGACCAGCAGCGGCACTGACAGCAGGTTGCGGTCGACCGGTGTGGTCGCCGCCACCGCGAACAGGATGCAGGGATAAAACAGGTACATCACCAGCCGGTTCAGACTGCTGCGCATCTGTTCGACGTCGGTATCCGGGAAAAAACGCGCCCACAACGCACCCGCCGCCACCAGCAGCGACAGTGGCAACATCACCTGCACCATCAGGTCGACCAGTTGAACGGCGAAATTCATGCTTGCATCCGGCAAGTGCCGCGGCACCATTAAAAATTCAATAAAATCAATAACTTATTAACAAGCACCCATCATCACCCGCGGCGCACTTCGGGATTCAGCAGATTGGGCGGCAGCTCACCGTGCAATGCCGCCACCAGGTTCTGCGCGGCCAGCATGGCCATCGCCTTGCGCGTGGCTTCGGTGGAACTGCCGATGTGCGGCGCGAGCACGACGTTGTCCAGCATGAAAAAATCCGGATTGGGTTTGGGCTCGTTTTCATACACGTCGAGCCCGGCGCCGCGGATGGTGCCGTTTTTCAAAGCAGCCACCAGCGCCGCATCATCAACCACGCCACCGCGCGTGGAATTGATCAGGATCGCCGACGGTTTCATTTTCGCCAGTTGCGCCGCGCCGATCAGGTGATGCGTGGCCGGTGAGTACGGCACCTGGAGCACGATGAAATCAGACTGCGCCAGCAGTTCGTCGAACGACACATAAGCCGCGTTCGCCTTGTGTTCCAGTTCCGGCGCAATGCGATTGCGATTGTGATAAAGCACTTTCATGTCAAAACCTGCAGCGCGGCGCGCAATCGCCTGGCCGATGCGGCCCATGCCGACGATGCCCAGCGTCGCATGGTGCACGTCGACACCGAGCCACTGCTTCAGCCGCCAGCCGGTCCATTCGCCATGGCGGACGCGCCGTTCGACCTCGGTGATGCGCCGCGCAGCACCCAGCATCAGCGTCCACGCCAGATCTGCCGTACTGTCGTCGAGTACGCCGGGTGTATTGGTCGCCAGCACACCACGCGTGGTGCACGCCGGCACGTCGATGTTGTTGTAACCGACGGCGATGTTGGCCACGGCTTGCAGTGCCGGCGCCGCAGCCAGCAGCGCAGCGTCAACGCGATCAGTGAGACAGCACATCAGCCCCTCGCAGCCAGCCAGCGCCTTGCCCAGCGCCTCCGGCGCGTACGGCACATCGTCCTGGTTATCCAGCACTTCGCAGTGCTGGCGCAGGTAGTCCAGGGTTTCATCGAAGACTTCACGGGTCACCAGGACGCGGGGTTTGCGGTTTGTGGTCATGTTGATTTGAGCGATTCAAAAAGATTTACTGGAATTGCGCCAGCCAGCGTGCGACGTGCAGCAGGCGGGCATCGCTCATGCGCGGCCCCACCAGTTGCACGCCCAGCGGCAAACCGTTGGCGCCATGCAGCAGCGGCACATTGATCCCCGGCATGCCGCAGAAGGTCCACAGCGTACAGAAAGCCGGGTCACCGGTCGACCCCAGGCCATGCGGCGCGGTGCCTGCGACGGAAGGTGTCAGAATGGCATCGTATTGCGCATACAAATCCCTGAACAACGCATCGACCCGCGGCATCTGCGCCAGTGCGAACTGGTAATCGGCAACGGACACAGCGCGCCCGCGCTCAATCTGTCCGCGCAAGGACGCCGACAAGCGGTCTTTGCCGTCGCGCCACTCCGCGTCAAAATTCGCGGCGATTTCGGCCTCCATCACGGCACGCTGCCAGTTCCAGGCTGACGCCGCGGCAGCAGGCATCGCCACTTCGGTCACGCTGTCGCCCAAACGGTCGATCAGGCGCGCATACGCCGCGCGTGTATCGTCCGTCACATCACTCCAGCGCACTGTCCTGACAAAAGCCAGTCGCGGCGGCACAGCAGAGTCTGCCGCATTGAAGTCGATTGCTTGCCCCATTAATTGCGCCGCCAACAATGCCGCATCATCCACGGTGCGCGCGAACACGCCGATCTGGTCCAGCGACTGCGACTGGCGCAACACGCCGGCGCGCGGGATCAGGCCGGACGTTGGTTTGTAACCGTAAACACCGCAAAACGCCGCGGGCCGGATCACCGAGCCATTGGTCTGCGTGCCCACCGCCAGCGGCACCATGCCGGCGGCGACCGCGGCAGCGGAACCGCTGGATGAACCGCCGGGCGTATGTTCAGGGTGATGCGGGTTGCGGGTTTTTCCCGGTGCGTAAGTGGCGAGTTCGGTGGTTACCGTCTTGCCGAAGATGATCGCCCCCGCGTTGCGCAACCCCGTGATGATCGCTGCATCACTCGCTGGCCGGCGCCCGGCATGCAGCACCGTGCCGTTTTCGGTGGGCATGTCCGCGGTATCGATGATGTCCTTGATGCCGACCGGTATGCCGTGCAGCGCGCCCAGGGGCAGCCCCGCAACACGGTGGCGATCGGCGGCGCGCGCCTGCGCCAGCACCTGTTCAGGATCAAGCCAGGCCCAGGCCTGCACTTCCGGCTCACGGTCGGCGATGCGCGCAAGACAGCTCTGTGTTATCGCTTCCACAGTAAAAACCCCGGCGCGCAGACCCTGCGCGAGCGCGGTCGCTGACAGCGAGTGCAGCGGCTCGCGCGAGGGGTCAGGCATGCCGGGGCAAGCGCGCGTTTACCTGTAGAGGGTCTGCGGCAACCAGAGGCCGATGCCCGGGAACGTGTAGAGCAGCACCAGCGCAATCACCTGGATGACCATGAACGGCATCATGCCAAGGAAAATCTGGTTCAGCGTCACGTGTTTGGGCGCCACGCCTTTCAGATAAAACGCCGCCATCGCGACCGGCGGCGACAGGAACGCCGTCTGCAGGTTCAGCGCGACCAGCAGCCCGAAGAACAGCGGATCAATGCCGAACTTGGGCAGCAGCGGAATGAAAATCGGCATGAATATGACGATGATCTCGGTCCACTCCAGCGGCCAGCCGAGAATGAAAATAATGCATTGGGCGAGAATCATGAACTGGATCGGCGTCAGTCCCAGCGACAGCACCCAGTGCTCGATGATCTCCTGGCCGCCGAGCAGCGCAAACGCCGCCGAAAAAATCGCCGAGCCGACAAACAACCAGCACACCATGGCGCTGGTTTTGGCGGTCAGGAACGAGGATTCCTTGACGATCACCCCCAGTTCTTTCACGGTAGTGCCGACCGCGCCAAAACCCGGATTGCCGCGTTGATGCGCGATATAACGGTACGCTGCAGCCAGCACAAAACCGCCGAAAGCACCCACCGCAGCCGCCTCGGTGGGCGTGGCAAAACCGAACACGATTGAGCCGAGCACCGCGATTATCATCACCGACAGCGGGAAAAATGAACCCAGCAGCATTTTGAAAATCTCGAATCGCTGCCAGGTCCACAGCGCATAAATGCCTGCGATCAGCACTGCGCCGATACCAAACATGGCCCAGAACCAGGTCGGCGCCGGTCGCGCCTCCGCAACCTTGGCCGCTACCGGTTCCGCTTCCACAGGTGCCGGTGCTGCGACTTGCGCCGGCTTGTCATTAGCCGCCGGCGGTTCCTGCAGTCCCGTCTCGGCGGGCTTTTCTGCCGTACTCTCGACAGGAGGTTCCTGCAAACCGGTACTCTCCGGCGCACCCACCAAGCCGGTTTCCTCCTTGATATCGGCAGCAAATGAACCGCCGGCCTCGACCAGGCCCTCAGTGCTCGCCTCCTGTACCGGCGCGGTGACGGCGCTGTAGGTCAATGCCAGCACACCGGCAATCGCCAGTGCCGGCAACAGCGACAGGAACAACTGGCCCAGCGCCGTGCGTTTCGCCACGCCGGACGTGCCGCCCAGCGCACGAACCAGCCCCAGTGACGCGTTACGGCCACGCGCGGCCAACGCTTTGGCAAATGCCGGCAACTCGACATGGCGTTCGCTTTCGGGCAGCGGCGGCATCAGGCTGGGCTTGATCATCGCCAGCACGATCACGTAACCAACATAAAGCCCCGCCAGCATCAGGCCGGGGAAAAATGCACCGGCGTACAACTGCACCACGGAAACGCCGGCGGTGGCACCATAAACAATCAGCAGTACCGAAGGCGGAATCAGGATGCCCAGACAACCGCCGGCAGTCACTGAACCTGCGGCGATCTGCGTGTGGTAACCGGCGCGCAGCATCGCCGGCATCGCCAGCAGGCCCATCAACGTCACCACCGCACCAACGATGCCGGTGGCGGTGGCAAAAATCGCACAGGTGATGATGGTGGCCACAGCCAGCGAACCGGGCAACCGCGCCATCGCCAGGTGCAGGCTCTTGAACAGCCGGTCGATCAGCGCCGCGCGCTCAACCAGGTAACCCATGAACACGAACAACGGCACAGCGATCAGCACGTCGTTCGACATCACGCCGTAGGCGCGCTGCACCATCAGATCCAGCACCTGTCGCACCGCCAGATCCGGATCAACGCTGCGATAGAAAAACCACGCAAACAACACGCCCATGCCCATCAGCGTGAAGGCTGTCGGGAAACCGAGCATGATCGCCACCACCACCAGCCCGAGCATCAGCAGACCGAGACTGCCGTTGGTCATGTTGGTCCACGGCGTCAGGAAAACCACCGGGATCACGATCATCGCCATGATCGTAAAACCGAACCACAGCTCCTTGCGTATCCTGATCATCGTCCGGCTCCGGCCTTGGCAGCAACCTCGACATCCTCGGCGTGGACCATTTCCTTCAGCTTGTCGACGTCAACTTCCTCAACGTCTTCCCCGCGCGACGGCCAGTAACCCTGACGTATGCAAACAATGCAGCGCACGATTTCAACCATGCCCTGCAGCAGCAGGATGAGGCCCGCCAGCGGAATGACCGTTTTGAACGGATAGACTGGCGGGCCATCCGCGGTAATGTTCGAATGCTCGTTGATGGCCCAGGACTCGGCGGCGTAGAAATATCCGGCGTAAGTCAGCGCAATGACGCCGGGCACAAAAAACACGATATACAGCAGCAGATCCAGCGAAGCCTGGGTCCGCGGCCGGAAAAAACTGTACAGCACGTCGCCGCGGACATGCCCGTTCTTGGACAGGGTATAGGCGCCGGCCATCATGAACAATGTGCCGTAGAGCATGATCATCGCGTCGAACGCCCAGGCGTGGGGATTGTCGAGAGCGTATCGCGAAAAAACTTCCCAGGAAATCAGCAGCGTCAGCGCGACGATCAGCCACGAAAAGGTCTGTCCGACGAAGGTGCTGAGCTTGTCAATAAACAGCAGGAGTTTCTGCATGAGCCGTCACTTCCATTGATGCATTCGCTGCGAATGCCGCCGTTCCGAAAAAAAACACCATCCGGGGCTACCGGATGGTGTGTGGTCTGGCTGTAAAACGTTCCGCGTCAGGACTTCTTGGCCGGCGCGGTCTTCTTGCCGAAATAATGGTTGTAAGCCATCCGGCGGTTGACGTTGGTATCGAGATCCCAGCGTACGGCGCGCGCGGCGAATTTCCTCTGCGACTCCTCGATTTCGCGGAACAGCGCGTTGTCCTTGCGCTTGGCTACAGCGGCGTCGTAGCCGGTGAGCTGCGCCTGCAGCACGGCATCAGGGGTCTTGTAGAACTTGACGCCCTGCTTTTCCTGCATCTCGATGTAATCCTGCGAATAGCGATTCACCGCTTTCCACGACATGTCAGACGAAGCCGCTTCGACGGCGTTTTCGATGATCGACTTCATCTTCGCGGGCAGCGCGTCAAACTTGGTCTTGTTGAACATGATCTCGAACTGCTCGGCGTTCTGGTGGAAGCTTTGCAGCATGCACACCTTGGACACGTCCGGGAACCCGAGCAGGCGGTCGGAAGAGGCGTTGTTGAATTCCGCCGCATCCAGCAGGCCGCGGTCCATCGCCGGCACGATTTCGCCGCCCGGCAGCGCATTCACCGAGACACCCATCGCCGTAAACACGTCAATCGAGATACCCACCGTGCGGAACTTGAGGCCTTTCATGTCCTGCACCTTGGTCACCGGCTTCTTGAACCAGCCCAGCGGCTGGGTCGGCATCGGCCCGTACGGGAACGACACCACGTTGGCGTTGATCGAGGCGTAGAGCTTGACCAGCAGTTCCTTGCCGCCGCCGTACTTGTGCCAGGCCAGCAGCTGATTCGCATCCATGCCATAGGCCGGGCCCGAACCCCACAGCGCCAGTGCATTCTGCTTGCCGTAGTGATAGACCAGCACGCCGTGGCCGCCGTCGAGTGTGCCCTTGGACACCGCGTCGAGCAGGCCAAACGCCGGCACCACTGCACCGGCCGGCAGCACCTCGATCTTGAGGTCACCGCCGGTCATGTCATTGACCTTCTTGGCAAAATCCAGCGCATATTCGTGGAAGATATCCTTGGCGGGCCAGGTGCTTTGCCAGCGCATGGTGATCGGACCCGCTTGCGCCTTCGCGATCATCGGGAAACCGGCGATTGCCGCGCCAGTCGTTGCCGCCGCCGCTCCGGTCAAAAACTTGCGCCGGGTCGGGCTGGCTTCTTTTTGCTTAACTTCCTGTTTCTTAATCATTTTTCTCCTCCAGATCACAATGACGACACGAAACCGCAACGGGTACGTGCAAGCGCGTTGTTGATTGAATTCATTTACACGCGCCCGTTACAACATGGGGAAATCACCAACGAACCACAAATTTTGTACTTTTTTGTACGACAGACAGTGAACTACGCGGATCCTCGGATTTCGCCATGTGCAAGGCGATATTGTGTGCAGGCCATCCTAGCGCCCGAAGCCGCCGAAATCAAGCCTGACATCCAAGTCGGCGGTGGCCGATTTTAATGTGCGAACACTTACAGAATTCTGACTGCCTCCAGACCTAGCAATGGCTGTAAAGCCCCCCGTGCCGCACCAGCCATTTTTCCCCTTCCACGGCAACCAGCACGACCGCGGCACAGGCAAAGCAGAGACCCAGTTCCAAGGGGGGTAAGGGTGCGGTATCAAAAATCCGGTTAAGCGCCGGGTTATAAATCAGCAATAGCTGCAGCGCAACAGTCAACCCCACCGTGACGGCCAGGGACTGATTCGACAGAATTCCAATGGTTAAAAGAGACTCGCGGTCGGAACGGATCACCATCACATGTGCAAGCTGGGCGAAGGTCAGCGCCGTGAACACCATCGTCTGCCAGTGCGTGGCGCCGTTTGCAATGCCCCAATACTGCAAACCGAGCACCAACCCGCTCATCAGGGCCCCGACCCACAGGATGTGCTGCCACATGCCGCGTGCGAAAATGGTCTCGCCGGGCGGGCGCGGCGGGCGCTGCATGATGCCGCGTTCCGCCGGCTCCGCGGTCAGCGCGAGCCCCGGCAGGCCGTCGGTGACCAGGTTCACCCAGAGTATGTGCAACGGCAGCAGCGGCAGCGGCAAACCGAGAAACGGCGCCAGGAATATCAGCAACACTTCCGCCAGATTCGTCGTCAACACGTATTTGATGAAGCGACGGATGTTGTCAAAAATGCGCCGCCCGCCGCGTACCGCTGCGACGATGGTCGAGAAATTGTCATCGAGCAACACCATATCGGAAGCCTCGCGCGCCACGTCGGTGCCGCCCCGCCCCATCGCCACACCGATGTCGGCGCGCTTCAGCGCCGGCGCGTCATTGACGCCGTCGCCGGTCATGGCGACAAACTGTCCCTGAGCCTGCAGCGCTTCGACGACCCGGATTTTCTGCGCGGGATCCACGCGCGCATAGACCCGCGTCTGCAACACGCGGGCACCGAGCGCCGCGTCGTCCAGCGCCGCCAGTTCGCGGCCGGTGATCACCGCATCATCGTCTCCAGCAATGCCCAGCCGTCGCGCGATCGCCCGCGCCGTCGCTGGATGATCGCCAGTGATCATCACTGGTGTGATGCCTGCAGAACGGCAGATTGCCACGGCTGCCGCAGCCTCCGCGCGCGGCGGATCAATCAGGCCGACCATACCGATGAAAACCATTTCGTTCTCCGCGGCATCCGGATCATTGAGATCCGGAACGCCGTTCCAGCGCCGGCAGGCTACCGCCAGCACGCGCAGGCCAGCGGCAGCCATCGCAGCGGCAGCGGTTTCCAGTGCCGTGCGATCCATCGTTACAACCCCTTCCGCAACCAGCGTCTGCGTACAGCGCGATAACACGGCTTCGGGAGCCCCTTTGGTGAAGGCCATCACGCCATCGGCGCCCGCATGAAAAGTTGTCATGCGCATGCGGGTCGAATCAAAAGCCAGTTCCGCCAGCCGCGGCGCGTCACGCTCCAGCGTCTCCCGGGGAAAACCGGCACGTTGTGCAGCAACATGCAAAGCCACCTCGGTGGGATCGCCCGCTGCGCCGCCATCGGCGTCGCCCGTTGCATCGTTGCAAAGCGCGATCGCCGTAAACAACCGTTCGGCCACCCTGCCCGCCGCCTGCTCCAGCGCAACCAGTTGGCCACCGACCAGGCAGGATTCGACGCGCATCCGGTTCTCGGTCAGCGTGCCGGTTTTGTCGGAACAGATATAAGTAATGGAACCCAGCGTTTCAACGCTGGGCAACCGCCGCATCAGCGCCTGATGCTCAACCATGCGATAAGCACCCAGCGCAAGAGCAATCGTCACCACCGCTGGCAATGCCTCGGGAATCGCCGCCACGGCCAGACTGACCGCGGTGAGCAGCATCAGCACCGGTGGCTCGCCGCGCAGGAGTCCGGCAACAAAAATAACCGTGCAAACCAGCAGCACAAAAATCGCCAGCTTTTTACCGAAGGCCGCCAGCCGTTTCTGCAGCGGCGTCCTGGAATCTTCACCCGCAGCAAGCAACGCCGCGATGTGGCCCAGCTCGGTCTCCATGCCGGTGGCAACGACCATGCCGCGGCCACGGCCGTAAGTGATGATCGTGCCCTTGTAGGCCATGTTGCGCCGGTCACCGAGCGCGGCATCAGCATCCGCCAGCGCAGCAGCGTCCTTGTCCACTGGCACCGACTCACCGGTCAATGCTGCTTCCTCGACCCGCATGCGCACCGCCTCGATCAGGCGCAGATCGGCGGGAACCATATTGCCCGCCTCCAGCAGCACGATGTCACCGGGCACCAGCTCACGCGCCGGCATCACGGTGCGTTGTCCGTCGCGCACGGCTGTGGCAGTCGGCGCAGCAATGCGCCGCAATGCCGCCATTGCCTTCGCCGCGCGGTACTCCTGCATGAAACCAATGACGGCATTGAGTACCAGGATCGTCACGATAGCCAGTGTGTCTGCAATGTCGCCGACGATGCCCGACAGCACGGCAGCGGCGAGCAGCACCAGAATCATGAAGTCCGTGAACTGGTCGAGCAGGATGCGCCACGGCCCGCGCTGGTGACCCTCCTGCAGCTGATTGGGTCCGACCCGCGCCAGACGCAACGCCGCCTCACCAGTCGCCAGCCCGTGCACCGGATCTGTAGTCAGTACAGCCGACGCCTGTGCGGCATCCATGGCATGCCATTGCTGCGATTGTCGCGGCGCAGCCATCAACCGCCCTCAGCCGCCGAAGAAAAACAGAAACACGACATTGGTGCCAAAGACCCAGATCATCAACAGGCTAATCCAGCCGACCGTGCCAAACAACCTGCCGGTGGGCTTGTACAACAGCCCGGCGATGGCCAGCCCCGTCATCACCAGCGCCGAGAGCGCGGATACATGAGGCGCAACGCCTGATTAAAGAAACGACCTCGCGCAACGCGAATATCGGTGTGGCCACGATGCTCCGGTGACGATGCGGAATCCATTCCACCATCGCCCGGCGGACGCGATGAGCAGGATTTTAATTCAGCCGGGCGCCATGTGATTTGACCCACATCAACTGCCGGGCCAAATGCACCTGATGCTTCTTTTCGGGTTGCGTCAGACCTGCGGGGCCACAGGTTTCTTTGATTGCACCAGGAATTGGCCTAGCAGATCGATCGGCACCGGAAACACAATGGTTGAACTCTTGTCTCCGGCAATTGCGCCCAGTGTCTGCAGATAGCGCAACTGCATCGCTTCGGGTTGCCGCGACAACATCTGTGCTGCTTGCAGCAGTTTTTCTGCAGCCTGTAACTCACCCTCAGCATGAATTATTTTGGCGCGCCGCGTGCGCTCCGCCTCGGCCTGTTGTGCGATCGCACGCACCATCGACGGATCGATATCGACGTGTTTGATTTCCACAGTCGCGACCTTGATACCCCAGGCATCGGTCTGCGCATCCAGGCTCTGTTGAATATCGATGTTGAGCTTGTCACGTTCAGCAAGCATCTCGTCTAGCTCATGTTTGCCCAGTACCGCGCGCAACGTGGTCTGCGCCAGCTGACTGGTCGCTTCGAAGAAATTTACGACCTGGATGATCGCTTTCTCCGGGTCGATTACGCGGAAATACACCACCGCATTGACCTTGACCGAAACGTTATCGCGTGAAATGACATCCTGGCTCGGCACATCCATCACCACGGTGCGCAGATCCACACGCACCATCTGCTGGATTCCGGGAATGATAACGATGAGACCCGGACCTTTTACGTTCCAGAAACGCCCCAGCATGAAAACGACACCGCGCTCATATTCGCGCAGAATGCGCAGCGTCGACACCACCAATACCAGCAGCGCAACTACCAGACCCGCGTAGCCAAATTCCCAGATCATTTGTTGTTACCTCCTTGGTTATCAGGCTCGACGACCAGAGTCAGGCCCATTCTGGATGTCACGCGCAATGGCTGGCCGCGCTGCAACGCCCCGGTACTGGTTGCGCGCCAGCGTTCCCCCGCCACGCGCACCCAACCTTCTTTTTCGAAATCTTCCAGTGCCACACCCTGCGCACCGATCAACTCTTCGCTGCCGCTGACCACGGGACGTTTGCGCGCCCTGAGCGCGAGCGCCACCGTCACGAATACCAATCCGGAACTCACCACACCCAGTGTAACTATGAAAGGCAGCGGCAATGCATAGGAACCGGAGGTATCGCCATCAAACAACACGATTGCACCGATGGTCAGCGCCACCGCACCGCCGATACCCAGAATGCCAAAACTCGGCAAAAACGCTTCAGCGACGATAAATGCCACCCCCAGCAGGATCAGTCCCAGTCCGGTGTAATTGATGGGCAGCAACTGGAAGGCGAATGCCGCCAGCAATAGGCAGATCGCGCCAACCACGCCCGGCCCGACAGCACCCGGAGTGGAAAATTCGATGATCAAACCGTATATGCCGATCATCATCAGGATCAGCGCCATGCCGGGATTGGCAATCACCGCCAGCAGTTCACTGCGCCAATCCGGATCCAGCGCAATGGTTTCAGCCTGCGCGGTCGTCAGCGTGCGTTCGATGCCCTGCACGGTGACCTTGCGTCCGTCGATTTTTTTCAACAATGCCGGCACATCCTGCGCCACAACATCGATCACTTTGCGTTGCAGGGCCTCCTCTGCCGGCAGGCTGACCGCCTGCCGCACCGCCTCTTCTGCCCACTCCACATTGCGCCCGCGCAGTTGCGCCAGTCCACGGATGTAGGCAGCGGCATCATTGACCATCTTGGCCTTCATTGTGTCTTCCGGTGGTGCCGCCGACGCTTTTTTCGCCTTGCGGCCCCCCGCCTTCCTCTCCTCTTGGTCTTCGGTGACAGTGGGTTTCGGCGCAGACGAACCGGGTATGCCGATCGCCACCGGAGTCGCGGCACCCAAATTGGTACCCGGGGCCATGGCAGCAATATGGCTGGCGTACAGGATGTAGGTGCCGGCACTTGCCGCGCGCGCGCCGCTGGGCGCGACGTACGTGGCTACGGGCACGGGCGACGACAGAATTTCCTTAATAATGCTGCGCATCGCCATATCGAGCCCGCCGGGGGTATCCATTTTGAGCACCACCAGCGTCGCGTTGCGCTCCGCTGCTTTGCGGATACCGCGTACCGCGTAATCAGCAGTGGCCGGACTCACCGCACCATTGAGCGATAGTACGAACACCGGTCCGGACACACCGGACGCACTTGGCACACCAGTTGCTGCAACGGCGAGCGCAGCACATGCCATGCTCATCCACAGTGCTGCGCGCCAAAACCGGAAATCGTTCATGCCGGTTGGACACACTGCGTCGGCGGGTGTTCGCCGCGGGTTGAAGCCGGACCAGGCAGCGTAGCGTTCCACCGCTTCTGAAAATATATAACCCTTTGATTTAACATATTATTTTATGGGAGCAACAGGATGTGCACGCGGTATGGTCCGTGGGCGCCCAGCGTGACGGTCTGCTCGATGTCCGCGGTACGCGACGGACCGGAGATGAAATTCACCGCACGCGGCATTGCACCGCGCTCTGCGCGCAACAACGCCCAGGCGTCTTCCATGCCGGTGACGATGCGGCTACGCAGAACCACCGCGATATGGGTTTCCGGCAACAGGCTGGCCGCAGGCGGCGTATCAGGCCCCGAACACATCATCAGGGTGCCGGTTTCGGCGATCGCACAAAAGGCGCCGGTGATGCCGATCAGATCATCACCACGCGCGGCACGGGTTTCGACTTTCAATCCCTCGGCCGCCCAGTCCAGCGCGGCAAACTCCGGCCAGCACACGCCCGCCATCGGCAGGTTCAGCCCGCGCAGATAACGCGCCACTGCGGCAGGAATCTCCGCAACCGTTTTGACTTCATCGATGGTCGTCGCCAGATTCAGCGCTCGATCACGAAAGCGCGCCTCGATATCGGCATCGACCTGAGGCCGCGGTCCCTGCGGATGTGCCGCAATATATTGCGCCACCGCCTCCCGCTCGTCGCTGCGCACCGTGACTGCCCTGCCCTGTGCGGTGCGGATGCGGGTGAGGATGTTGGCGCGCGCAGACATTTTGTTTCAGGATTGAGGAATGAGGATTGCGGATTGAGAAAAGGTTGCCGGGATGGCCACAGCCCGGCGCAGACCTCGTTTTGCCTCAATCCTCAATCCTAAATCCTCCATCCTAGTTACCCCAGCGTCGGCATGTTGAAGCCGCCGGACACGGCCTTGTCATCCGGCCAGCGCGTGGTCACCACCTTGCCCCGGGTGTAAAAACGCACGCCCTCGGGACCATGCACATGCTGGTCTCCGAACAGCGAATTGCGCCAGCCGCCGAAAGAGTAATAGGCAATCGGCACCGGGATCGGCACGTTGACGCCGACCATGCCAACTTCAATCTCGCGCTCGAAACGCCGCGCCGCGCCGCCGGAACGGGTAAATACCGCCGTGCCATTGGCATAGGGATTGGCATTGATCAGCCGGATCGCCTCGTCCAGCGACTTCACGCGCAGCACCACCAGCACCGGGCCGAAAATCTCGTCCTGGTAAATCGTCATGTCGGGACGCACATGATCGAACAGCGAGGCGCCGATGAAAAAACCCTCTTCATGGCCTGCGACCTTGATGCCACGGCCATCGAGCACCAGCTTCGCGCCGGCGGCCACGCCCTGATCGACATAGCTTGAAATCTTGTCGCGGTGCACCCGGCTGATCACCGGCCCCATGTCGGCGTCCTTCTGCTGCCCCGCACCGATTTTGAGTTTGCTGGCCGCCGCTTTGAGCTTGGCCACCAACTGGTCGGCAACCTCCTCCACCGCCACCACCGCGGAGATCGCCATGCAGCGCTCACCGGCAGAACCATAGGCAGCACCGATCAGTCCGTCTGCAGCAAAATCAAGATCGGCATCGGCCAGCACCACGGCATGATTTTTTGCCCCGCCCAGCGCCTGCACGCGTTTACCTTCTTTGGCACAGGTCTCATAGATATATTTTGCGATCGGCGTTGAACCGACAAAGGAAACTGCTTTCACCTGCGGGTGATGCAGCAAGGCATCCACCGCCTCCTTGTCACCGTGTACGACGTTGAGCACACCGTTGGGCAATCCCGCTTCCGTAAACAGCGCCGCCATGCGCATCGACGCCGACGGCACTTTTTCCGAGGGCTTCAGCACGAAGGTATTGCCGCAGGCGATGGCCACCGGGAACATCCACAGCGGCACCATTACCGGAAAATTGAACGGCGTGATCCCTACACACACGCCCAGCGGCTGGCGCAACGAATGGGTATCGACGCCGGTGCCGACATCCTCGCTCATCTCGCCCTTCAGCAGATGCGGGATGCCCATTGCGAATTCGACCACCTCGATGCCGCGCTGCACCGAGCCGGCAGCGTCGGCCAGCGTCTTGCCGTGTTCTTCGGTCACCAGTTGCGCCAGTTCGGCGCGATGCGCGTCCAGCAGTTCGCGGTAACGCATGAGGATGCGCGCGCGGCGCAGCGGCGGCGTGTCGCGCCAGGCCGGGAACGCGCGCTGCGCCGAAGCGACGGCCATATCAATGTCCTTCGTATTCGCCAGCGGCACCTGACGGATGATTTGACCGGTCGCCGGATTGGTCACACCCGCGCTGCGGGTTGAAGTTGCGGGCTGCGCCTTGCCATCAATCCACAAGGACACGGCGGCCACGGTATTCATGTCTGCTGGTTTGTTCATGCTTTCTCCAAAACCCTAAAATCTTTTAGCCACAGAGGACACAGAGTTCACAGAGAAAACCCTGAACAGCCTCTTGTTTTTGAATTCCTCTGTGCTCTCAGTGCCCTCTGTGGCTCAAGCCTTTGACTTTGCCTTGTTGTACAACTCCCGAAACGTCCTGCCCTCTGGCGCCGGGAAATCACGCCGGTCGGTCCAGCCGCCGCCGAAGGGCAGGCTGCGGATCATACCCTGCTGATTCGCCATCGCTTTCAGCGCGCGCACCTTGATGCGGGTCATCAGTCCGTACAAGGCCGGATGCTGCGCCAGCCAGCCCCACAACCTGAGGGCGGCAACCTCATGCCAGGGCTTCAAACCCTGTTCGAACTGGCGCTCGCGAAGTTTGCGCAGCAGATCCGGCAGCGGAATTTTTACCGGACAGGCGACGCTGCACTGACCGCACAGCGTCGATGCGTTGGGCAAATCTTTCGCGTTCTCCAGTCCGATGTAAGTCGGCGTCAGGATCGAACCCATCGGCCCCGGATAGACCCAGCCGTAAGCATGGCCGCCGACGCTCTGGTACACCGGGCAATGATTCATGCAGGCGCCACAGCGGATACAGCGCAACATTTCCTGCATGTCGCTGCCGATCAGCTTGGTGCGCCCCGCATCGACCAGGATCACATGAAAATGTTCCGGCCCGTCGAGATCGCCGGCGCGGCGCGGACCGGTGGTCACCGAAATGTAATTGGTGATGCTCTGGCCCGTGCCGTGGCGCGGCAGCAGGCGCAGCAGCGTGGTCACATCCTCCAGCGTCGGCACCACCTTCTCGATACCGGTGATCGCGACGTGCACTTTCGGCAAGGTCGTCACCATCCGTCCATTGCCCTCATTGGTGACAATCAGTGTTGATCCGGTTTCGGCAATGATGAAATTAGCACCCGACACGCCCATGTCCGCCGACAGGAAATGCGGCCGCAGTTTTTCGCGCGCCTCGCGGCACAGCGCCGGAATATCAGTCAGCCGCGGCGCATTGTGTTTTTCGGCGAACAGGTCCGACACTTCATCGCGGGTCTTGTGCACCACCGGCGCGACAATATGCGATGGCGGTTCATTGGCCAGTTGCAGAATGTATTCACCGAGGTCGGTTTCGATGACCTCCAGCCCGGCCCCGATCAGGGCGTCATTCAGCCCGCATTCCTCGGTCACCATCGATTTTGACTTGATGACCTTGCGCACGCCATGCTGCGCGGCGATTTCATTGACGATGCGGTTGACGTCCTCGTGGGTCTCCGCCCAGTGCACCACCGTGCCCTGTGCGATCGCATTGCGCTCGAAGGTATCCAGCCAAACATCCAGGTTGGCCAGAGCCCGGTCGCGGATGGCAGTGGCGGCGTCGCGGATGTCCTGAAAATTGTCCAGTTCGGCCACCCGGTCGGCCCGGCCTTTGACAAAATTTCCCTGCAACCTCTTCAAGGCGCCTTGCAAGCGGACGTCGGCCAGCTTGGCGCCGGCGCGGGCCTTGAAGTGCATGGAGGTAATTTGCATGGCCGTCAGTATAACTGGGCCTGAACAGAGGCCCCCCTCCCTTTCTGGTACGCATTTTGCGAGCATACAAGCATGAAAATCATGCTGGTCGACGAATCCCCGGAACGCTCGCTCTACCTGCGCATGACGCTGGAGCGGCTGGGGCACACCATCGTCGGCGACGTCAAAGGCGAACTGGTCGTGGCCTCACCCGTCTACAAACAGCACTTCAACCTTGCCACCCGGCAATGCGTCGAGGATGCATCAGTAAGCGTGGGAGTATTTTCCGCGCGTGTAGTCAACGACATAGTGGAGATTGAAGCCTGATGAACGCCCCCGAAAGCCGCCCACCCTTCCCCCCGTTCACCCGTGAAACAGCGATGCAGAAAAAGCGCAAGGCCGAAGACGGATGGAACTCCCGTGATCCGGTGGCGGTATTGCTGGCCTATACCCCCGACACCATCTGGCGCAATCGCGCCGAATTCCCCGTGGGCCGTGAAGCAGTGGTCGGCTTCCTCACGCGCAAATGGGCGAAGGAGCTCGAATGCCGTTTGATCAAAGAGCTATGGGCTTTCGACGAAAACCGCATCGCCGTGCGCTTTGCCTACGAATGGCGCGACGATTCCGGACAATGGTATCGCTCGTATGGCAACGAGAACTGGGAATTCGCAGCCAACGGCCTGATGCACCGGCGCTACGCCAGTATCAACGACCTGCCGATCAAAGCAGCAGACCGCAAATACTTCTGGCCACATGGGCGCCGCCCTGACGATCATCCGGGACTGTCTGACCTCGGCCTCCAAGCCCCCTCCCTTTCTTATTCCCTCTCCCCGTAAAAACGGGGAGAGGGGACTTAAAACATTTACGACCACAATTATCCCCTCACCCTGCTGCGCTGACGCCATGCGATGATTCACGCATGGATGCCAAACAGTTAACCGGCTACATCAAGGAAATCGGTCGCGGCAAAAACGCTGCCCGTGACCTGTCGCGTGAAGATGCAAAAGCGCTCTTCACCGCCATCCTCAACGACGAAATTCCGCCGCTGCAACTCGGCGCTATCCTGATCGCCCTGCGCATCAAGGGCGAGTCGCTGGAAGAACTCGCCGGATTCCTCGATGCCTGTGAAGCCTCCTATCCGCACCTCAAGGCACCCGCCGGCACCGTGCCTTTGGTCATTCCCAGCTACAACGGCGCGCGGCAACTGCCCAATCTGACCCCCCTGCTTGCATCACTGGTTGCCCGCGAAGGCGTGCCGGTATTGGTGCATGGCGTACCAGACGATCCGGGCCGTGTCACCACGCTGGAAATTTTTGCCGCGATGGGCATTGCTCCGGCATGCGATCTGAATGAGGCCGAAAGCCAGCTCGCCTCACGCCAACTGGCGGTCCTCAGTATCGACACCCTGGCACCACAACTGGCACGCGTACTGAAACTGCGCCGCGACATCGGCCTGCGCAGCTCCGGCCACACGCTGGTTAAAATGCTGCAACCCTTCACCACCCAGGCGGTGCGCCTGGTCAGCGTCACCCATCCCGAATACCTGGATCGGATGCGGGCGTTTTTTACCGGATTTTCCAGTCATGCGCTGCTGCTGCGTGGCGCCGAAGGTGAAGCCGTGGCACATCCGCGGCGGGAACCGGTGATTGAGTGGCTGGATGGAAAGACTGCTGAAGTCTGGCGGGCTGTTGCCGAGGAAAATCCGGAACTGCCGGATGGACGGGATGCGGCAGTGACGGCGGCGTGGATCAAGGATGCGCTGGCCAGGAAATGTCCGATTCCAAACGCAATAGCACATCAAGTAACCTGCTCTGTTAGAACACATGTCGGTGAGGTGACTCGGTGCAAAACCGAGTAATATTTTCGAAGTTTGTTCCCCGATTTCAAAGAGGAGGGTTTGGTTTCCGGAGCAATGCAAGTTCAGCCTCAGAGTTACCCAACGAGATGAAGCAAGCGTAGCCCGTATGCAACGAAGTGAAATACGGGATTACATAATCCTGTAATCCGCGGAGTTTATCCTGATGGTGTTGCAGGGCTCCTTGCAGGCTACGACAAACTATAATCGGCCGATCAGCCCGTCGCTCTTCCCCGACAGCCCGCGCACAAGGGCGCGATAATCACAGCGCCCCCAAGGGGACTTCTTTCAGTGCGCATTGCGCCAGATGCGATTCATGCGGCGCAATGCCCGTTGGTTATTGCGCCCTACTCCTGCCGCTCTTTTTACTGGCTACTCCAGAGAATCAGCCGCTCGCTCTTCCGCCAACCACAGCGGCACAGAATTTCATAAAATAGCGGCGCACCCCACAACCACCGAGGTTCCACAAGATGATCATCGACTCACAGGTCCACGCCTACGAAGCCAACACCCCGAAACGCCCCTGGCTGACCAAACCAAACTGGCCTGCGAGTGCCACCGGCGACGAGATGGTCGCGGCCTTTGACAGGCTGGGCATCGACGGCGCCATTTTCATTTCCTCGTTTTCGATGTACGGCTACGACGCCAGTTATGCGGTGGAAGTGCAAAAGGCGCACCCGGGGCGCTTCGGCATCGTCAAACCGGTGGACCCTGACCGTCCCGATGTCGAGGACGTCATCGCTGACTGGAAAAAAACACCGGGCACGGTGGGCATCCGCGTCATCCTGAAAAAAGACGGCGGCCGCGATCCTGACGATCCAAAGCTGGATATCATTCTGCGCGCAGCGGTGCGCCATGACTTCCCGGTGAACATCCTGTGCTGGGGCAATCTTGATGCCGGTACCAAACTGATCGACCAGCATCCCGAGACGCGATTCATCCTCGACCACCTCGGCATCATGCAACCCCACGACCCTTCCGCTCTGGCAGCGGAGCCCTGGGCCGATCTGCCCAAAGTACTGGAACTGGCAAAACGCCCGAACCTGGTGATCAAGGTCAGCGGCGCCTGCACGCTGTCGCGGAAGCCTTATCCCTTCCCCGATATTTGGGATCCGCTGGCGCGTGTGTTCGACGCCTGGGGCTTCGAGCGCTGCCTGTGGGGGACAGACTGGACACGCGCCTTTGCCGTCGTCAACTACGAGCAGGCGGTCGAGCCGTTCCGATTGACGGATCGGATCAGTGACAGCGAACGGGCTATGCTGATGGGCGGCGCATGCGCCAAAACCTATCGCTGGACACCGAAAAAAACGTAGCCCGTAAGAAGCGAAGCGGATTACGGGGACAAAATCCCCGCATTTCACTGCGCTCCATGCGGGCTACGGTTTCTAATTGGATGTTTTCCCTGCCAGCACTTCCGCCACATGCAGCACTTGCGTCGTCTGATCCCCGCGCCGGCGCAGCCGGCCTTCGATGTTCAGCATGCAGCCCAGGTCGCCCAGCACCACCGCATCGGCGCCACTGGCCGCGATGTTCTCGCATTTGCGTTCGGCAATATGCGCGGAGATGTCGCCGAACTTGAGGGCAAAGGAGCCGCCGAATCCGCAGCACTGTTCGCATTCATTCATCTCGCGCAGTTCCGTGCCCTCGACCTGCGCCAGCAGTGCGCGCGGCTGCTGTTTGATGCCGAGTTCACGAAGTCCCGAGCATGAATCATGATAAGTTATTGATTTTATTAATGATTTTAACATTCGCTTGTAACGCATGATATTCACCAGAAAATCGGTGAGCTCATACGTACGTTCCGCCAGCGCACGCAGCGCGGCGCGCTCCGCATCCGGCACATCGTTCAGCAGATCAGGATAGTGGGCGCGCATCATGCCGGCGCAGGAGCCGGAGGGCACGACGACGTATTCGCAATCGGCAAATTCGCGCGCGACCTTGCGCGCCAACGCGACGGCCGAAGCACGGTCGCCGGAGTTGTAACCGGGCTGGCCGCAGCAGGTTTGCGCTTGCGGCACGATGACTTCACATCCAGCGGCCTGCAGCAGTTCCAATGCAGCGAAGCCGATGCGCGGCCGCATCAGATCAACGAGGCAGGTGACGAACAAGCCGACTTTCATGCCCCGATGATACGCGTAAAAAACAAACCCCGGCCGCAGGTCAACGCGGTGATCCTGCGCGCGGGTTGTGCAAATATTTACTGTTTGGTGCCGATGGCCGTCCAGATGCCGCGGAATTCCTGCGCCTGCTGGTCAAGAAAACTGCCCAGCTTGGCGCCGGTGATGAAATTCGCTTTCCAGAAATTGCGTTCCAGGTCTTTCTGCCACTGCTCGGATGACGTGGCTTCCTGCAATGCCTTTTCCCAGAACGCAACATGCTCGCGACGCATGCCTTTAGGGCCGAGCACGGCGCGCCAGTTGGTGAATTCAGCGTTGACGCCCTGCTCCCTGATCGTCGGCACATTGGCCAGTGAACCGCTGAGGCGCTGCGGTGCAATGATGCCGATCCCGCGCACACGGCCGGCGTTGATGAACGGTGGCGCATTGGCCGCCGTGCCGCTGACGATTTCGATTTCGCCGCCAAGCATCGCGGTGATCGCCTCCCCTGCCGAGCGGTACGGCACCCAGCGCCCCTTGGACACATCAACACCCATGGCTTTCACCGTGACCGCGGCGGCGGTGTGCGAACCGGCGCCGAGCCCGGGACCGAAACCGATGGCCAGCGCCGCAGGATCCTTGAGCAGCCGCTGCCGCACATCGGCCATGGTCTTCAGCGGCGAATCTGCGCGTACCAGCAGGATGAAATAATCGTCAAACAGCAGCGCCAGCGGCGTAACGTCGCGATGGCCGATGCTGTGTGCCCCCATCACCGGGTTGGACACCAGGTTGGTGGTACCGATGGCGATGGCATGGCCGTCGGCGCCACGATCATTGAGATAACTCCAGGCGATGCCGTTACCCGCACCCGGTTTGTTGACGACGATGACCGGTGAACCTATGGTGCGTTTTTCATCCCATATTTTCTGCAGTACGCGCGCCGTGAGATCAAGGCTGCCGCTCGGCGCCGAGCCCGCGATGAAAGCCACGGGCCGGGTCGGCTGCCAGCCCTGGGCAGCAGGCGCGGGGGCAGCGCAAAGGGACAGCACAACGCCGCAGGCGATGACGCGCAGTTGCGCAAGGACCGGTGCTTGCAATATTTGCATATCGTAACTCCTCAGGAAGTGATGCGGCACGCCGGAACAGCGTCCGTCTTTTTCTGATTCTGGCGTACTTGAGGTGTTTGCGCGAGAACGCTGCACTGGTTGTGGACGCGCCGTGGTTTTGGATTACCCTCGCACCGTCACAACACAGCATCAAAAAACCACCGGAGTCCGATCCATGAGCGCCCGGCGATCCAACGGCCGCTCAATCCCCAAAAAAACGCCCCGAAACATCGGGGCGTTTTTTGCAGGACGGCACGGCTTATTTGCAGACCGGCGCTTCTTTTTTCTTGTCTTCGGATTTCTTGAGCGCGTCCCTGTCATTTTCGGTTTCGGGCGCTTCGGTCGACTTGCCGGTGGCCACAATCAGCGTCTGGTTCGGCGCTTCCAGTCCCCCCGATGGCAAAACTTCCACCGGTGGCGGTAAAGGCGGTGCTGTCAGGCCGTAGGTCACGAGCAGATTGCTCGCCAGAACGGCCGGTGAGCCGCCTGCGATGAAACCCGTGCCGGTCGCCGCATCGTAAACTGCCCCCTCCACGCCATTGACGAAGTAGCCGCCGCTTGCCAGATTGGGGAAGGTCGCATAAACGGAGCTCGGAGAAACCGATTCGATCGCCGCATAGGACCCCGCACCCGACCCGGCATCCAGTCGAACCGCGCCACCCACTGTCGCCAGCACGAGATCGGGATTGCCCAGCAGATGCGCAAAAGTTCCGGAGCCGCTGCCGCCAGTGAGGATCACGTCGCCGCTGGCGTCGACCGTCAACGCTCCGTTGCTGCTTGCAGCGGCGTAGGCACCAGGACCGCTGCCGCCGAGCAACTTGAACGAACCGGAAGTCGCGATTTCGAGCAGCGTGGTCGCCTGCACCGAAGCGGGAAGTGACGACGTTGTTTCGCCGATAATGATGCCGTTGTTGCCCAGCAGACTTACGCTGGCGCCGGACACAGAACCGCCGCCCAGCACCTTGACGCTGCCGTTGGAGCTTGCATCAAGGGTAATATCGAAACCCGATGCATTGACCAATCCCGGCACGATCAGATCGCCGCTCTGCGCGACATAACGCACGACACCGCTGTACGAAGCATTCGAGGGCACCATCAAATCGCCGCTGGCCTGCTGGAACTCGCCATTGGTGATACCGAAGCCGCTGCCGAAACCGGCAGCATCCAGTGCGCCGAAAACCGACGCGCCGTTGATTATCAGCACTGTGCCGCCGCTGCCCAGCTTCAGCGTCGCTGTTGGTGCACTGACATTGGTGAATTTCGCCACCGGGCCGCTGCCCAGAACCTGCAGCGTGCCGGTGCCGCCGATGGTCGTGTTGCTGAAGAAGGTATCCGTGCCATGCCATTCCGAGACCCACAAGGTGCCGCCGGCCCCGATATTCACCGCACCGGCGATGTTCTGGCCATTTTGCATAGACACATACTTGCCCGCAGCAATGTTCAGGGTCGCGCCTGCGAAATTGTTAAACGCAGCCTCCCACGAGGTATTGTTGTTGACGTTGATGGTGCCGGCATTGTTGATCTGGCCAACCTGGGTACCTGGATCACTGATGAACGACCAGCCAGCTGATGAACCGATATTAACGATACCGCCGGCGTTATTGTTGAAAATTGCAGCTGTGCTGTCGCCCAGATCCACTGTCGATGCACCGGTAAAGTTGACCGTGCCGTCATTGCCCCAGGTTTTGCCGGGTGTCAGCGCAACGGAGCCGGAAATGTTCGTGGTTGCCGTACTCGATGTGATCAACTGGCCGGAACCGCCAACCGTACCACCCGATCAGTTAAACACACCGCCGGCCGCCAAATCCGCGCTTCCGCCGAGCGTGCCCGACAGATTCAGCGTGCCGGAGAACATTACCGGACCCGCATTGAAATTCAGGGTGCTGCCAGCCCCCACAGAAATCGTGCTGCCGCTGGCATCAAAGGTGTTGTTGAAATTGACTGTCTGGCCGCCACTGACATCCACTGCGGCGCTATTCCCTATCATCACCGGCGCATTGATATTCCACGGTGTTACGCCGCTGTTGAACAATACGCTACGGCCGGAAGCCGGCTCCAGCGTCAGCGAACCGGCCGTGATCGTACCGGGCGCGCCGGCATTGAATTGGATGTCGTTTGCACCGGTTGTGTACAACTCCAGGTCGTTGCTGGCAACATTCAGGCTGGTGTTGACGATCATCGGACCGCCCGAGGAAGCCAGTGCGACGGTCTGGCCTGCAGGCGCCGAGATCGTGTAATTGCTAAGCAGCATACTGGCCGAGCCGACCACCTGCTCGACAAAAATGCCGCCGCTGGTCGAAGTCAGGCTGGCGGTGCCGGTCGGACCACGATTGATGCCGATGTAATTCCCCGGACCAATCGCGCCAATGCTCGCGGCGTCGAGGATGATCTGGCCACCGGTCACTGTGCCGGTGCCGTTGGTCAATGCACCGACGGTATGCAGGTCGACCACATTGCCTGCGCCGGTGCCAACGTTGACACCAGTGGTCGAAGTGAACCCGACGCCGTCATGGCTGGTCACCACACCAACCTGCAGATCGGGCTGGTTGTGGACATGCAGAGATGTGGAAGCACCGGTCAGCGCCGCCGCAACGGTTTCGAGGCTGTTGCTGTTGCTGTCGATGTTGAACGTGCCGGTGCCCAGCACGCGCAGGCCGGATGCCGTCAGCGCTGCAGTCGTGGCCGTTGCACCGGCGACGCTTTTCAGCGTGATGGCTCCGCAGGACTGGCAGGCGGTTACCGCGTTATCCAGAGTGATGCCACCGAACAGCGAATTGAGGAAGATCAGCCGGCCACCGACACCGCCGATGATCGAGGTGCCCGCGCCCTGCATGCGGATGCCCTTGCCACCCGCACCGCCCGAGCCTGTGACGTTGATGTCCACAGTACCGCTGGTACCGGGGGTCAGGATGCCCGAGCTGGTACCGATGTGTACACCGTCGGCGCCCAACGCGGCAGTGCTACCGAATACTTCGATGAAACCACTGGAGCCAAGTGCCTGGATGGTGCCGCCGTTAGCCAGCCTAACGCCATTGCTGCCGGTGCTGCCGCCAAACCCTTCGACGAAAGTGTTGCCGTTGGTGTTCTGCACCGTGCTGCCGTCGATGAGCACGCCATGGCCGCCCGTGACGTTGTTGCCCTGACCCTGCAAGGTCACTGTGCCGCCGCTGCCGCTGATCAGTGCGCCGTTGATGATGCTGATGCCGGCATTGTCGGGGCCGCTGCCCGCCGCATAACCATTGCCACCACTCAGTGTGATGTCACCGCCGCTGATCGTGGCGCCGTCGATGACGATGGCGCCGGCATCATTGCCATCCGAATCTGCAGTCAGCGTGATCGTTGCGCCGGGTTTGCTGATCGACGCACCGGACGAGAGTTTGATGCTGCGGTCGGATTCGAGATAGACGGTATTGGCCGCGATGCTGCCGGCGATGTTGATGTCGCCGTTGCCTGCGGAGGACGTCGTGACATTGACCGTGCCACCGGTGATGTTTCCGCTGATGTGGTCGAGACGCTGACCAGTGATGTTGACGGTGCCGCCGGTGCCAGCGTTGACTCCGGCCGTGATGTAAACGCTGTTGCCGCCGACGTCGGAGATCGGTGCCGACAAGGTAATGTTTGCGCCACCGGTAAAGCCACCCGCCGTCGTATTGAGCGGCGCGGAAATGTAGAGTGCGCCTTCAGTCGGACTGGTCAGCGACCCTGCGTCACCCGCACTCAGCGTGATTGCACCACCGCGAGTGGTAATGCTCCCGAAGACGTTCACGAAAGCGCCGGCCCGCATGGTAATTCCCACGCTGTCATTGGTCATCGAGATCGCGTCGTTGACATTGATGTCCTCGTTCGCCTGCAGCACGACGTTGGTCGCCGCCGCGTTGATCGTTGCTGGTGCGATAGTCTGGGTGGCCGGACCGTCGGCGAACTGGTCGACGGTGCCCAGCAATGCCGTGCCGCCGATGGTAACGTTGATGAAATCCGGATCGAGCAACAGCGTACCGGTGCTGCCATGTGGCGCGAGCGTATTCACGTAGCCCTGAAAATCGAGCACGCGTTTTCCTGATACCTCGACAAAACCACCGTTACCGCTTTGCGCACCGCCGCGGGCATGGATATCACCGTAGAACCGTGTCACGTCATCCGCCCACACAATCACATTGCCGCCATCACCCCCGGCAATCGCATCGGCGTTGATCGTCACATCCTGTCCGACGTAGGTACGAAATGCGTTCTGGATATCCGGATTTTTGCCCTGAAAATCACCACCGACCAGTACCGTCCCGCCCTGTGTGGTACCCGAGGCGTCGATACTGGCTTGGCCGTTCAATCCGACCAGGTTGCCCAGCACCTGCACCGTGCCGCCGCTGCCCGCGCTGCCGGTTGCGGCAATGCTGCCTTCGACGATCGCGGTTTCGCCCGCCTGGATTTCGACTGTGCCGCCGCTGATGCCGCTGGCCGAAGTCTGGCTGGCGGCATCGAGATGCACGTTTTTCGTCGCCTTCAAAACAATGCGGCCGCCTTCGACCGCCGCGCTGTCGGCACGCAGCGTACCGCTTTGCTGGATCAGCCCGGCATAGATGCCGATGCGCCCGGCGTCTGCGGTGATGGTGCCGAGATTGCGCCCTTCGTTGTCCGGTGCCACCACTTCGACGCGCAGGTTGGGCGTGCCGGGATTGACCAGTTCAACGCTATTGCCCGCCACCAGCACGACTTCACCGTTGGGGCTGGTGATCAGGCCATGGTTGGTGACTGCATTGCCGACGAGGTAGACACTGCCGCCGGTGATATTGCCTTGATTCACCACGCTGCCGGCGCCGGCACCGTCGGTGAATTTCATGCGGTTGTTGAGGAAGTCGTCGTTGCTGAGATTCAGCGTCGAGGCCACCAGGCCAGCAACATTGATTTGTGAACCGGCGCCAAACACGATGCCGTTGGGGTTGATCAGGAACACGCGGCCGTTGGATTGCAGCGCCCCGAGAATCGCCGACGGATCCTGCCCGATGACACGATTCAGTACCGCAGAATTGCCCGACTGCTGGATGAAGCGCGTCAGTTCATTGACACCAATCGAGAACGAACCCCAATTGATGATCGCGTTGGGGCTGTTGGTGATGTTGAGGATGTTGCCGGCTTGCGCGAAACCCACTGTGCCGTTGACCACTGTGGGGGCCGTCGGATTCGCCAGTGCAGCGCTGCCAAAGCAGGCTGCAACCGCTACTGCCGCAAGGGTCTGGTTTATCAGCAAACCATTGTTTTTGTTAATTTTTTCCGTTTATTTTCCCACTTTGTTCTCTGACCGTCATGCCTGCTGCCGGTGACAGGCAATCTGATTTAAAAACATCCGCGAAAAACATCCCACAAAATCATCAAACGCTGCAGAGCATTATCTGCACACCGGCGCATCTTTCTTTTTGTCTTCTTCGTTTTTGGCAAACACATCCTTGTCCTTGTCGGGATCAGGCGGTTTTGTCGTCTTGTCCGATTCCGCGATCAAGGTGCCGAACACCGTCTGCTGCACCGTGGACGGTAGCACGAGACCCCCGCCGCCGGCGCCGTAAGTCACGACCAGACCGGCACCCAGTGCAGCCGGCACCGGAGGATTGCCGACAAAAAATCCGGTATTGGTAACGGGGTCGTAGACCAGACCTGCGGTGCCATTCACAAAAAAGCCGCCGCTGCCGTTCGGGAAGTTGAGGTGAACCGAGTTGGGCGATATCGCATGTATCGCCCCCTGCTGAAAGAGGGTGCCGTTAATGTTCACCATACCGCCGACTCTCATCACCACATCCGGGTCACCAACAATCAGGCCTTTATCGACGAGCACGTTGCCGCCGGCGATGATTTCCGTCAGGCCGTAACCCGCGCCACCGCCAAGTTGACTGCCATTACGCACCTCCAGGCTGCCCGCCGCGTTAACCGACACCCCGTTCATGCCGGCCACGATTGCGTCGTAATCAATCGTGATGTTGTTGCCCGACAGCACCAGTGCCGAACCCATCACCTGAACGTCGTCCAGCAACAGGTTACCGGCACCCGAATTGAGCAGCAGGACGCCGCTCGCCGAAACATCGCGATCCACCAGCATGCCGTTGTTGGCGAGCAGCGCCAGATTGCCGTTTACGCTGATGCCCGAGCCCAAGAAACCCATCATCCCGGTGGCGGCGATCGAAGCCGTATTGCCGCTGAAAATCAGGCTGGCCAGTGTCAGGTTTCCGCTGTTGATAATGCCGACTTCATTGCCAGCATTGACCGACAGCAAGGGCGTCTGTATTTCCAGCGGATTGACTATGGATCCCACACCGTTGGGCGCAGCCAGCGTGACCTGTGCAGCAATGATGTCAAAACCGTTGGTATTGCCGTCAAGGATTGCGCCTGACGTCGAGGTCAGCGCGACATTGCCGTTGGCGTGGACTGTGCCTGCCACTGACAGATCGCCCGCATTCACGATCTGCACATTCCCGCCGACGATGGAGCCGGTGGAGATGGATGGAATCTGGTTGCCGGGCTGGTTCAGGATGACATTACCCGAGGCGTTCAGGCTTAACGACGCCGAGATCACCCCGCTGGTCTGCAGGATGTTCGCGCCATTGATATTCAGGAATGATGACGTGGGCGAAACATTGCCGACAAAGGTGAGGTTACCGCTGCCGCCGAAGGCATTGCCGATCACAAGGCCGCCGCCCAATATGTTGTCAAGCTCGGCTTGGGTCAGCGACAACGCTGTGCAACCCGGCTCGCACGCCACTCCGCCCAGATTGATACCGCGCGAAGTCGTAAACGGCAGGATGGTGGTGAACGGTCCGCCGATGACAGTGCCGTCGATTTTCATGTTGTCGGCAGTCAGGTAAACATCCTTGCCCGCGACCGATGACCCGGCCTGCAGGTCGATCAGGCCGCCGGCTTGCGTGTTGCGCAGCGTTACATTTCCTGTACCCGCGGCGGCGATACTGCCAAAGGTACCAGGCATGGACATGTTTTCGCTGAACAGGATGTCGCCGTTGGTGGTGACCGTCATACCCTGGTTGCCAAACAACGGGACGCTGTTGGGATGAAACGGAATTGCCAGATAGAAACCGCCGTCCTCGACAGTGATGAAATACTGGCCGTTAGGATTGTTGTTGCGGGTACCGCTCACGTCATTAGTGATTTGCAGACTGCCACCGGTGGCGGCAGCGTCAAAAAACGACACGGCGATATCCCCGGTGACGCCGGTGTTGATGAAATTGAAATCGGGGTCGTCGATCAGGCTGATGCGGATCGGATCCGCCGACGTGCCTATGCCGTTCGCGGCTAACAGTTCAATCACTCCATTAGAGGACCCGCCCACAGCGCTGAGGTGCCCGACCTGAGTGGTTTGCGTGATCGCGCCGGAAGGCGCCGAGACACCGATATAGGCAAAATCACCTTCGGCGCTGATGATGCTGTTGGTGAACGAGATGCCACCGGCACTTGCCAGCATCGTTACCGATGCGTTGCCGGAGAGATTGACGGCCCTGACCAGCGAGTCAGTGAGCGTGATCGAACCACCCACCGAGTCCAGCAGGATGCCGGCCGGCCCGGGCCCGTCAGAGATGATCGACGCATTGGTGACGCTGATGTTTCTGCCGGCATGGAACAGCAACTGCCCGGCCGATTGCACATCAGCGTTGAGATTGATGTCACCGACACCTGTGAGGACGCCATAACCGGGCCCCGGTGAACCATTCCACCCCGCATACATCAGGATGCCGCCGTAGCCGGCGTTGCTGATGTTTGCACCGGCATCCAGCGTGACGTTGTTGTGTGCAACCAGCGAGAGATTGCTGATGCTGTTGTAGGAATGACCGGCCTGCACGGTGATATTGCCGGAGCCGCCGCTGCCGCTGGTGGTAATCGCGAGATTGCCCAGACCAAGCTGGGTTTCGATGGTATCCCAGGCTATGGTTGACGTCCCGGCCGCGCCATCGAATACGCCGCCGCTGAAAATACCGCCGGCCAGCGTATCGCCGCCGTAAGCAGCGATGATATTGATGTCGGATGGGTCAAGCAACAGGCTGCCGACCAGTCCGTTGGGCGCACGCAGGTCGGTGAGCCCCTGATAGTCGAGATTACGTTTGCCCGACACTTCGGTAAATCCGCCATTGCCTCCAACAGCGCCGCCGCGTGCAGCAATGTTGCCGTAGAACCGTGTCACGTCATCCGCCCAGACGATCACCTTGCCGCCGTCACCCGCGGTGACTGCGTTGGCATTGATGGTTGCATCTGTCCCGACAAACGTGCGGAAGGCATTCTGGATCGTCGGGTTCTTGCCTTGATAATCGCCACCCACCAGCACCGTGCCGCCCCCGGTCTGACCCGACACATCGATACTCGCCGCATCAATCAGGCCCACCTGGTTGCCGAGTACATGCACAGTGCCGCCGCCACCCGCGCTGCCGGTGGCCGTGACGGAGCCGGAGACCAGCGTGGTATCGCCGGACTGGATTTCGACAGTGCCACCAGAGGTGCCACTGGCAGTAGTCAAGCTGCCGGTTGCCAGCGTAGTGTTCAGGGTTGCCTTGAGCAGAATCTTGCCGCCTTCGGCGACGGCACTACTGGCATTCAGCGTGCCGCTGTTGGTGATCAGCCCTGCATAGATGCCGATGCGCCCGGCGTCTGCGGTGATGGTGCCAAGGTTTTTCGCTTCATTGTCGGAAGCGACAATCTCCACCCGCAGGTTGGGCGTGCCCGGGTTGACCAGTTCAACACTGTTGCCCGCCGCCAGCACGACTTCACCGTTGGGGCTGGTGATCAGGCCATGGTTGGTGACTGCATTGCCGACGAGGTAGACACTGCCGCCGGTGATATTGCCTTGATTCACCACGCTGCCGGCGCCGGCACCGTCGGTGAATTTCATGCGGTTGTTGAGGAAGTCGTCGTTGCTGAGATTCAGCGTCGAGGCCACCAGGCCAGCAACATTGATTTGTGAACCGGCGCCAAACACGATGCCGTTGGGGTTGATCAGGAACACGCGGCCGTTGGATTGCAGCGCCCCGAGAATCGCCGACGGATCCTGCCCGATGACACGATTCAGTACCGCAGAATTGCCCGACTGCTGGATGAAGCGCGTCAGTTCATTGACACCAATCGAGAACGAACCCCAATTGATGATCGCGTTGGGGCTGTTGGTGATGTTGAGGATGTTGCCGAGTTGCTGGACAGAGGCAGTGCCGTGAACGACGGCGTGTCCTGTCGGATTGGCCAGCACCGGGCTGGAGAAACAGGCCGCGACTGCAGTCGCAGTCGCCGTGCGCCGCAGGGCAAGCACCCATTGGCTTTTTTGTTTTTTCTGCGTTTTCGGCTGCATGACATCCCCTGTCGTGGCCGGCTCCGGACATTGGCCTGTCCGTGTGCTGTTGCTGATGGTTAAAGGTTTTAAATCAGCCTTTAATCCGCAACGCCTGATTATTCCACGCCGCGAGAAAAAACAGCGTGAACTATCTCTCGTTGTCGATGAATAAGCCGCGAGGCCATGCGTAGGAGGAAACAACTACCACCGCAGAGAGTCAATAAATATTGTTTAAAAACAATGAGTTAAAAACTCAAGCCGAAACCGGCTTTACACCATGCGCCACGGCCGCAGATACGACAACCGGTCGCTGGTCTGCACGATCAGGTGTTTGACCACTTTGTTGCGAACGATGTGCAGCGTGATGTCCTCGCCAGCGCCGCCGCTGGACCACAGGCTTTGGTAGAACTCGCTCTGGCTGCCGATGGAATCGCCGCCGATGCCGAGGATGATGTCGCCGCGCTTCAGGCCGGACTGGTCGGCCGGCGCATCAGGCAGTACACGCGTGACCACCAGATGCCCGTCGACCTGCTCGGTGTTCAGGCCCAGCCAGGGCCGCGCGGCGCCACGACGACGGCCGTCGCGCACCAGATCATCGAGCACATCCTTCAGCAGATTGATCGGCACAAACATGTTGCCGGGAAACGCGACACCGGCATTGAGCGCATCGCTGACCCACAACGAGGCGATGCCGACCAGCCGGCCGTTGCCGTCAAACAGCGCGGCGCCGCTGTGCTCATAACGCGGCGGTGCGGTGAACAAGGCATCATCGATCATGTATTCCCACCAGCCGATGAAGCGGCGCCGCGACACCAGCGCCGCGCCGGTGACACCGCCGGCGCCGGCATGACCGGCCACCACCAGACTCTGCAATTCGCCAAGATTGCTTGAGTCGCCCAACACCACCGGCGCGCAGGGCGGTGGTGGTGAAGCGCGCAGCAGCCCGAAACCGGTGGCATGGTCAAACCCGACCACACTCGCCGGATAGATCTTGTTGTCTCCCGTCATCACCAGTATCGAGGCTGCTTCCAGCACCAGATATCCGATGGTCAGGATCAGGCCGTTGTCGTCGATGACGATGCCGGTACCCTCGCGTTCCGCACCCAGCGTGTCTGCGGTGCGCGCGCCATCCACGGCACGAATCGACAACTTGACCACAGCATCCAGCGGCGGCGTAATCGGTCGCGGAATGCCGTTGGTGGCGCGCCACGCCGCGACGGAAGCAGCAAACAGGGAAGCGGTCATTTGGCGTCCGGTGTTGCTGTCGTTGCGCTATCTGCTTTTTCCATGGTTGAGATATAACGCACGTCGGTGATTTCGATGTCTTCAACACCACCCGGCGTCACCAGCTTCAGGCTGTCGCCGGCGCGGCGTTTCAGCAAGGCTCTGGCGATCGGTGAAATCCAGCTGACATGGCCGCGCGCGGTATCGACTTCATCGACGCCGACGATGGTCAGCGTGTGCTCCTCGCCGCTGCCGTCGAGATAATCCACGGTGGCGCCGAAAAAAATCTGGTCGGTCTCGCCGCGCGTGACCGGATCAACCACTTCCGGTTTGTCGAGCCGCTTGTTCAGGTAATGGATGCGCCGGTCGATTTCACGCAGGCGCTTTTTGCCGTAGAGGTAATCGCCGTTCTCGGAACGGTCGCCGTTCGACGCCGCCCAGGACACCACTTTCACCAGTTCCGGGCGCTCGACGTCGAGGAGATGCAGCAGTTCGCGTTTGAGCCGCGCGTACCCCTCCGGCGTCATGTAGTTCGGAGCGGGAGCAACAGGGGGGGGAGGCAACGAGGTTTTGATCATCAGGCCTGCCAGTTTAGCGAAAACAGCGCTCGCCAGCCGCACCCAGGGTTGGCCCGCCCCATTTCATAATGTAAAATCCGGCGGCACGACATCCCTTAACGTCGCTTCCCCATAACGTCACCGCCCTCAACGCCCTCAACGCCCAACCGACCGTGGCCGAAAAAACCGCAAAACCGTCGATCCAGGTCATCGAGCGCATGATGCATCTGCTCGACGTGCTGTCACAGCACACGGTGCCGGCAACGCTGAAACAACTGGCGACGGCGACCAAACTGCATCCCTCCACCGCGCACCGCATACTCGGCGTGATGGTCGACAACCGGCTGGTCGATCGGATTGAGCCCGGCATGTACCGGCTGGGCATCCGGCTGGTTGAACTCGGCAGCCTGGTGAAATCGCGCATCAGCGTGCGCCAGGAAGCGCTGCCGCACATGCATGGGCTGCATCAGGCACTGGGCGAAACCGTGAACCTGTCGGTGCGCCGCGATGATGAAGTGGTTTATATCGAACGCACCTCCGAAGGCAACACCATGATGCGCGTGGTGCAGATCATCGGCGCCCACGCGCCGCTGCACATCACGGCCGTGGGCAAGATTTTCCTCGCTGCCGACACGCCGCAACGTGTGGCCGACTATGTCGCGCGCAGCGGCCTGCCCCGCTATACCGACCATACGCTGACCGACGCAAAAAAACTCTCGACAGAGCTCGACGAAATCCGCAAGCGCCAATACGCTTTTGACAACGAAGAAGCCGAGCGCGGCGTGTGCTGCGTCGGCGCCGGCATCCATAACGATGAAGGCCAGATCGTCGCCGGCCTGTCGGTTTCGGCGCCGACCGAGCGTTTCCGCAAGACATGGGCTGAATCGGTGCGCCAGGCCGCGGCAAGCATTTCGCGCGCCATGGGTTACCAGTTGCCGAAAACGTGATTAAGTAATTAGGTGATTAGGTAACGCGTCAACACCAATCACTTATTCACCTAATCACCTCGTCACTTAATCACCCGATGTACAACCGTAAAGTCGTTTTCCTCGACCTCGAAACCACCGGCGCGACGGCCACCCGTGACCGTATCACCGAAGTCGGACTGATCGAAGTCGAGGACGGCAACTTCGTCCGCGAATGGTCGACGCTGGTCAACCCCGGCATCGGCATTCCACCGCTGATCCAGTCCCTGACCGGCATCAACGACGCGATGGTGGCAAGGGCGCCGTATTTTGCAGAAATTGCGCGGGAACTCCACGAGGCCATCGAAGGGCGCATGCTGATAGCGCACAACGCGCGCTTCGACTATGGCTTTCTGAAAAACGAATTCAAGCGCCTTGGCAAACCTTTCTCCGCGGCGGTGTTATGCACCGTAAAACTGTCACGAAAACTCTTTCCACAACATCAGCGCCACAATCTTGACAGTCTGATGAACCGTCACGGCATAGACTGCGATGCTCGCCATCGCGCGCTGGGCGATGCCCGCGTACTGTGGCAGCTCGCGCAGCAGTGGCGCAGCGATCCGGGTGAAACTGCGGTACTGGAAGCCACCGCAAAATTGCTGAAAACCTCCACAGTGCCGGCAGGATTGCCGGACAATGTGTTCGACGACATTCCTGAAGGTCCGGGTGTCTACCTGTTTTACGGCGACAAGGATGTGCCGCTCTATGTCGGCAAAAGCATCAGCCTTCGCACTCGCGTGATGTCGCATTTTTCCGGCGACCATAGTGTCAGCAAGGACATGCGCATCGCGGCCGAAGTTAAACGCATCGACTGGATCCAAACCGCTGGTGAGCTTGGCGCGCTGATTGAGGAAGCGCGCCTGGTCAAAAAACTCGTGCCGGTGCACAACCGCCAGTTGCGCCGGGCCGGCGAACTCTGCGCTTGGCACTGGCCGGAGAACCAACACACCACCCCGCCCCGACTGGTTTCAGCGCGCGATCTGCACGGCGGTGCATTTGGCGATTTATATGGTTTGTTCCGCTCGCGTCGAGCCGCGCTGGAAGCCTTACGCGAACTCGCCACAGAACACCAGTTGTGCCACACGCTGCTGGGACTGGAAAAACGCACGGGACCGTGTTTTTCCTACCAGATCAAACGTTGCCGGGGCGCCTGCGCCGGGATTGAAACGCCTGCCTCACACGCTGTACGGTTGGCGGCGGCCTTTGCCAAACTGCGCGTGCGGGCATGGCCGTTTCCGGGTCGCATCGCTGTGCGCGAAACCGCGGTTGACGGCGAACGCAGTGAGCTGCATGTGCTGGACCAATGGTGTCATCTGGGCACGGTGCGCGACGAAACCGAACTGCACGAGTTGCAGGATACTGTGCTACAACCTTTGTTTGATATGGACACCTACAAAATTCTCAACCGCTTTCTGCTCAGCGGCAAAAGTCGGCCGGAAATCATTCCGATTCCTCTGCCCGACGGTACTGCGGCATAATATTCCCGCATCACCAATAAACAGTCTGGAGGAGGACGCCATGAAAAAATACCTGCCGCATTGCACCGCTGCGCTGCTGCTTGCGCTGTGCCCGCCCATCGCCGCCGCGCAACAGTATCCGGTGAAACCAGTACGTTTCATTATTCCGTTCCCGCCCGGCGGCCCGACCGACATCATGGGTCGCCTCGCCGCCGACATCCTGTCCAAATCCACCGGCCAGCAATTCATCGCCGACAACCGCGGCGGTGCCGGCGGCAACATCGGTGCCGATCTGTGCGCCAAGGCGCCTGCCGACGGTTACACCATCTGCATGATCACCGCGGCACAGGGTGTGTCGCCGGCAATCTACAAAAAAATGTCTTATGACCCGGTCAAGGACCTGGCAACGATCACGCTGATGGCCAACCTGCCCAGCCTGCTCACGGTGCACCCTGCTCTGCCGGCGAAAAACGTCAAAGATCTGCTGGCGATCGCGAAGGCCAAGCCCGATGCGCTGACCTATGCCTCCACCGGCAACGGCAGCAGCCCGCACATGCTGATGGAAATGTTCAAGTTCTATACCGGCGCGAAGATGGTACATGTGCCGTACAAAGGCCAGGCCCAGGCGGTCGTTGACCAGATCTCCGGCCAGGTGCAGTTGGCCTTCAATACGGCGATCGGCGTGCTGCCGCAGGTGGAAGCCGGGCGACTGAAGGCCATTGCCATTTCATCGAAGGAACGTTTCCCGCCGATGCCTGACCTGCAAACGGTTGAGGAAGGCGGCGTGAAGGGTTTTGACGGCGGCTCGTGGCAGGGCGTCGGCGCACCCGCCAACACGCCACCGGACATCATTCGCAAGCTCAACACCATCCTGGTGACCGAACTGAAGACACCGGCAATGCGCGAGCAGATGATCAAGCGCGGCGCGCTGGTCTCGGCCAATTCACCAGAGGAGTTTTCGGCGCTGCTCAAAGCCGATATCGCGAAGTGGACCAAGATCGCGAAGGCCGGCAACATCAGCATTGATTGAGAGTGGCCTAACAGAAAGACCAGATCCGATTAAATCGCCGATGAATTCTTCTCAATACCCCCAGGGGTGAAAAGATCAATCCGGCTCAAAAATGCGCTGAACTGAAATAACTTATTAAAAACAATTACTTACATTGATTCGGTGCGCGTCCTTTCCGACTTTTTGATTTTATCGGCGTTAATCTTCATCGGCGGTTAAAGTTTTCTGATTTTGATATGGACTCTTAATCATCGTAATGGCCAAAGTCATCACAACGGAAACCCAGGCGCGAATCGACCTCGCCTGCGCGCTGCGCAGTGCATCGCGGATGGGGCTGGGTGAAGGCATCTGCAATCATTTCAGCGCCGAAGTGCCCGGCCGCGCCGGGCACTTCCTGATTAACCCGCAGGGGCTGCACTGGTCGGAAGTGACACCGGCGGATCTGGTCACCGTGGACGCGCAAGGCAACAAGGTGGCCGGGAAACACGAAGTGGAGCCAACGGCGTTTTTCATCCACGGCGCAGCGCATCGCAGCAAGCCCGACGCCAAATGCGTGCTGCACACGCATATGCCCTACGCCACGTCATTGACCGTAGTGCATGGCGGACGCGTTGAAGCGGCGAGTCAGGTGGCGCTGAAGTTTTACGGCCGCACCGCCTATGACGAAAACTACAACGGCCTAGCGCTGGACGCCGCCGAGGGCGCGCGCATCGTCGCCGGATTAAAAACCGCCGATGTGCTGTTCCTCGCCAACCACGGCATCATCGTCACCGGGCCAGCCATCGACGTGGCGTTCGACGACCTCTATTACCTGGAACGTGCGTGCATGCTGCAGGTGCTGGGTATGGGTACCGGCAAGCCGCTCAAGCTGGTGCCGGAAGGGATCGCGCGGGTCACCGCCGCGCAAATGACCGACGACACGCAGGCGCGACTGCATTTCATTGCGCTGAAACGCCTGCTCGACCGCGACGAACCGGGCTGGTCGAAACTCAGCTAAAGCCCACAGGGCGAGAGGAATGAAACGCTCCCCCCCAAGAGAACTTCCTTCAGGCGAATTCCGCCTTCCGCGGACTTACCACTGAACGGCGGGATCCACTTCGTCTCTCCCGCCCGAACTGAGTTAAACCTTCAGTGGTAGACCACCGGCGAATTCAGCAGCACGCTGAAATTGTCGAGAAACTCGTCGATGTTTTCTTCCGATGCATCTTCACCGACCGCAGCATTCAGCGCGTTGGCGAATTTCTCCGCGACATCGCCCTGGAAGTACGTGCCGCGCGAGCTGCGCTTGTCCACCAGCTCCAGGCCCGGCTGGCCGGGATATTCAGCAACGTAGTACTGCTCACTGTTGTAGACGATGCGCATGGTGTTTCCCTTTCGTGATAAGTCATTGATTCTTATCAGAAAATTTTATATTTTCCCAATAAAAACAATGGCTTATGAACGATATGGGGGGGCGCTGGCTTATTTCAAGAGAAGCGTCAAGAGAAGCGTCAGGATGCCCGCGCAGGGCGCCACTGACTGCAGGCGAGGCCGGCGAGGATCAGCCCGAGTCCGATATAAGCGTTGGCCTGCGGCGTCTCGCCCAATACCAGCAGTCCCAGCATCACCGCAACACCGGGACTCAGGTAATTCACCAGCGACATGAAGGACGGACCGGCGGAACGGATCAGCATGAAATAGAGAATCGTCGCGATTGCCGTCGGCCCGACCCCCAGCCAGGCCACAGCAGCGACGGATGATCCCATCGGCGCCAGCGACCACGGCCGGTCCAGCCACAGCGCCGCCGGCACCACGATGACGGCAGCTATGAGCAGCGTCGCCGCTGCGGCCACCATCACATCCCCTTTGATGATCAGTCGCGTCAGTACACTCTGCAGGGCGTAACACAGCGCACCACCAAGCACTGCAAGTTGCGACACGACGCGCACTGCATCGCCACCGACCCCGGCCAGCGCGGCAGGCCCCATCAGCAGCACGATGCCGAGGAAACCGATGGCAAAACCGGTCGCGCGCTGCCGTGTCAGGTGTTCGCCGGCGATCAAAAAATGTGCAAGTGCAATGGTCGCCAGCGGCATCATCGCCATCAGGATGCCGGCCAGTGCGCTCTCGACCACCTGCTGCCCCCAGGTAATCAGGTAAAACGGCACGGCATTGCCGATGATCGCAATCACCACGAACGGCAGCCATGCCCGCCCCGGTGGCGGCAGGCGTTTGCCCAGCGCATACACAATGATGACCAGCACCAGCGCCGCAACGCCGACGCGGCCGGCGACCACGGTCAGCGGGGGCAGTGAATCCACCGCGATGCGGTTGAACATGAAGGAAGAACCCCACATCGCAACCAGCGCCAGCAACAGCGTCCAGTCGCGCGGAGTGCGCTGTGTCGACATTTTGTATACGGCCGCGCGGGGGCGCAGCAGGTTTTTTTATGGGCAGCCGGAAGCATACATGATGCATACAGCGCGGCAGGCGTCGGGGGGCGCATGATAAAATCATGCCTGCGCGAAAGCTCCGGAAACCATCCGCCACCCCATGACGACACCCCTCAACGCCCTCTCCCCGCTCGACGGCCGCTACCACGGCAAGCTCGGCGCGCTGCGCGACTGCTTCAGCGAATGCGCGCTGATCCGGCAACGGGTCCGCGTCGAGGTGGAATGGCTGAAAGCGCTGGCCGCAGAACCGGCATTGAAGGAAGTGCCGGCGTTCTCGGCGGCAACCATCGCCGAACTCGATGCACTGGCCAGGAATTTTTCGGAAGACGACGGCGCACGGGTCAAGGTCATCGAAGCCACCACCAATCACGACGTCAAGGCCGTCGAATATTTCCTCAAGGAACGCCTCGCCAAAAACGCCGAAGTCACCCAAGTCGCGGAATTCATCCATTTCGCCTGCACCTCGGAAGACATCAACAACCTGTGCCATGCGCTGATGCTGACGGAGGCGCGCAGCAAGGTGCTGCTGCCGATGCTGGAGGCGGTCACCGCCCGGCTGCGCACGCTGGCCCACGAACTCGCCGATGCGCCGATGCTGTCGCGCACCCACGGCCAGCCGGCATCACCGACCACGCTGGGCAAGGAAATGGCCAACGTGGTCGCACGGCTTGAACGTGCCACCGCACGCATTTCCTCAATTACGCTGCTCGGCAAGATCAACGGCGCGGTCGGCAACTACAACGCCCACCTCGCGGCCTATCCCGACATTGACTGGGAAGGGTTCGCAAAGCGTTTCGTTGAGTCACTTCGCCTCGAATTCAATCCCTACACCATCCAGATCGAACCCCACGACGCCATCGCCGAACTGTTTGACGCCGTTGCCCGCACCAACACCATCCTGCTCGACCTCGACCGCGACATCTGGGGTTATGTGTCGGTCGGTTATTTCAGGCAGAAGACCAAGGCCGGCGAAATCGGCTCATCGACCATGCCGCACAAGGTCAACCCGATAGACTTCGAAAATTCAGAGGGCAACCTCGGCCTCGCCAACGCGCTGCTGCGCCACCTGTCGGAAAAACTTCCAGTATCGCGCTGGCAGCGCGACCTGACCGACTCGACGGTATTGCGCAACATGGGTGTCGCGCTGGGTTATGCGCTGCTCGCCTGGGATTCCTGCCTGAAGGGACTCAACAAGCTTGAAGCCAACCGCGAAAAACTCGCGGCGGATCTCGACGCCAACTGGGAAGTGCTGGCCGAACCGATCCAGACCGTCATGCGTCGCTACAACGTCAGCGGCGCGTATGAACAACTGAAGGAACTCACGCGCGGCAAAGGCATCAACCGCGACACGCTGCAGGCCTTCATCAAGGGGCTCAAGGGCATCCCCGAGGCCGAGAAACAACGCCTGCTGGAAATGACCCCGGCCACTTACATCGGCAAAGCGGTGGCACTGGCGAAGCGGATCTAGTGCTGTGCCGCGCCAGGCGAATCATCACCAGGGCCTGCATCAAAACCAAAAAACGTTAACCGCCGATAAACGCGGATGAACGCAGATAACATCAAAGTAAGTCATTGTCTTAATGAATCTGCCTCCAGCGCGCTTGTGGAGACGGGTTGATCTGCGTTAATCCGCGTTCATCGGCGGTTTAATTGGATTTTCTTTTTCTTTTAGATACCCTTGGTTTCACCGCGTTTATTCGCCGTTAACGCGGCCCAGTGCCGCATTGCCTCCGGCATCGGCGGCGGCGCATCCCCGTAACCGATCGCCAGCAGCAGCTCCGCGTTGGGCACGCGCACACCACGCGCGAGGAATAACCCTTTCACGTAGGCATGCGCACAGACCTCGCCGTCGCGCTCGAAGCTCTGTTCGAGATAAACGTATTTCTCATCCCAGGTCAGCAACAGTGTCACCACCTCAAAACGCTGAAACGGTTTCAGAGAACGCAGGTAAGTGATTTCCGCCGCCGCCAGCACCGGTATCCAGCGCCGCCGCAGCGCCTCACTCAGCAGCCCCGATTGCGCTGTCAGATGCACGCGACCGAGATCCATGAACGTCAGGTAACGCCCGTTGTTCATATGCAGGTTCAGATCGCAGTCGTTGGGCCAGACGCAGAATCGAACGCGGGATTCTTCGAACAACCCGCGCCGCTGCACACTGCGCAGCCGCCACAGCAGCCACAACAAACGTAAATATAGATTCATGCCTCAGGCCGGACGGTTGCGATGGCGCAGGTATTCAAAGATGCCGGGCAGGATCGAGACGATGATGATGGTAATGATCACCAGTGTCAGGTTGTTCTTGATCACCGGGATGTTGCCGAAAAAATAACCCGCATAGGCCAGTGACGTTACCCACAGCGCGGCGCCGGTAATGTTGTACAGCGCGAAGCGCGGGTAGGGCATGCTCGCAGCGCCGGCAACGAACGGTGCATAGGTGCGGACAATGGGCACGAAGCGGGCGATGATGATGGTCTTGCCGCCGTGGCGTTCGTAAAACGCATGCGCCCGTTCCAGGTGGCGCGGGTTCAGCCAGCGCGAATTCCTGTCCTTTAACAGCCGCGGCCCGATGTAGTGTCCGATGCTGTAATTGACCGCGTCACCCAGCACTGCGGCAATGAACAGCAGCAGCACCAGCAGATGGATGTTCATGCCGCCGCCGGCGGCAATCGCACCGGCGACGAACAGCAGCGAATCACCGGGCAGGAACGGTGTCACCACCAGCCCGGTCTCGCAAAATACGATCAGGAACAGGATCAGGTAGACCCAGGCGCCATAGTTGGCCACCAGCGCCTGCAGGTGGTCGTCGAGGTGGACGACCAGGTCAATCAGCGGCGCGAGCAGTTCCACTGACGGGGGGTTAGTACGACAACCCGCAGGTTTGCGTTAATGCCGAGACAGGCATCCGCGCGCCGAGTGCGCGAAGCGAACCGCAGACATAGCCATGGCTATGGCGAGGATGAGCGACGAAGCAATCGGTGATGCGGGGCATGTCAAACATGGCGAAACCTATGGGTTGTCGTACTTAGACTACCGCCCCGTCCTCGCCGGGCTTGGCCGTTACCTCGGCTTTGACCAGATCGTTGCGCGACACGCCGAGGTACATCACGATCGGACTCGCCACCAGCACCGACGAATAAATGCCGAAACAGATGCCGATGGTCAGTGCCAGAGCGAAATGGAACAGTGTTTCGCCGCCGAACAACAGCATTGCCAGCACCATCAGCTGCGTCGAACCGTGGGTAATGATGGTGCGCGACATGGTCTGGGTGATCGCGGCATCCAGCACCTGCGGCACTGAGGCGTCGCGGTACTTCCGGCTGCGGAAACATTCGCGCACCCGGTCAAAAACCACCACCGACTCGTTGACCGAATAACCGAGGATCGCCAGCACCGCCGCCAGCACCGGCAGCGAAAATTCCCAGCGGAAAATCGAGAATACGCCGACGATGATGATCACATCGTGCAGGTTGGCAATGATCGCCGCAAGGCCGAATTTCCATTCAAAGCGCAGCGCGAGGTAGGCAACGATACCAATACAGACAAACAGCAGCGCCAGCGCCCCGCTCTCGAACAGTTCCTTGCCGACCTGTGGTCCGACAAATTCGACCCGCCGCATTTCGACATCTGCCTGTTGCATGCGCAGTTCCGCCAGCACCTGCTCGGAGAGCTTGGCGCTGGTCAGGCCTTCCTTGACCGGCAAACGGATCAGCACATCGCGGGCGGTGCCGAAATTCTGCACTGAAGCCTCGGCAAAACCGAGCTTCGCCACCGCGGCACGGATGTTCTCGAGTTGCGGCGGTTCCTTGTAGGCAACTTCCATCACCGTGCCGCCGGTAAAGTCGACACCGAAATTCAGGCCCTGGGTCGCCAGCGAACCGACGGCTACCAGAAAAGTAAGCAGCGAAATCACGTTGAACAGGCGCGCATGGCGCATGAACGGGATGTCTTTCTTGATTCTGAAGAATTCCATGGTTGCAGTCGCCTAACCTATGCTGATGCGGTCGAGCTTGCGCCGACCGCCGTAATAAAGGTTCATCATGCCGCGCGATACCACCACGGCACTGAAAATCGAGGTCAGGATGCCCAGGCACAGCACCACGGCAAACCCCTTTACCGGGCCGGAGCCGAAGGCAAACAGTGCCAGGCCGGCGATCAGCGTAGTGATATTGGAGTCCAGAATCGTGCCCCAGGCGCGGTCATAACCCGCGAATATGGCGGCATGCGGCGTGTTGCCGTTGCGCAACTCTTCACGGATGCGTTCGTTGATCAGCACGTTGGCGTCGATCGCCATGCCGAGGGTCAGCGCGATACCGGCCATGCCGGGCAACGTCAGTGTCGCCTGCAACATCGACAACAACGCCACCAGGAACAACACGTTGGCCGCCAGCGCCATCACCGAAAACATACCGACCGTGGTGTAGTAAATGATCATGAACACCGCGATCGCGGCAAAACCGTACAGCGTGGAATTGAAACCGATATTGATGTTATCCGCCCCCAGCGACGGACCGACGGTGCGCTCCTCGATGATATCCATCGGCGCCGCGAGCGCGCCGGCGCGCAGCAGCAGCGACACATCGCGGGCCTCCATCGTCGTCATGCGGCCGCTGATCTGCACACGTCCGCCGCCGATTTCGCTGCGAATCACCGGTGCCGTAACCACTTCGCCCTTGCCGCGCTCGAACAGCAGGATCGCCATGCGCTTGTTGATGTTCTCGCGGGTCACCTGCTGGAATATCCGCGCTCCGGCGCCGTCGAGGTTGATGTGCACAGCCGGCTCGCCGGTCTGCCCGTCAAAACCGGGCTGTGCGTCGTTGATGCGCTCGCCGGTGAGCACCACCTGCTTTTTCACCAGCACCGGCTGGCCGTTGCGCTCGAAATAAAGCTCTGTTCCGAACGGCACCTGCCCGGCTTTGGCCTGCTCCAGCACCCCCGGATCCATGCGTTCTTCATCGACCATGCGCACTTCCAGTGTCGCAGTGCGGCCGAGGATGTCCTTGGCCTTGGCGGTATCCTGCACGCCGGGCAACTGCACCACCACGCGGTCGGCGCCCTGCTGCTGGATGATCGGCTCGGCGACGCCCAGTTCGTTGACGCGATTCCGGAGCGTGTTGATGTTCTGTTGCAGCGCGAATTCCTGGGTACGGCGTTGTGCCTCGATTTTCAGCGTACCGGTGATCCGGTATTCACCGGCATCATCGGCGGTTTTCAGCTCCAGATCCGGCATGTCCTTGATCATGCGCGCCAATGCCTTGTCACGCAGCGCCGCTTCACGAAACCGCACGACCACCGCCTGCCCCTCGCGCCCGATGCCCGAATACTGGATACGCTGCTCGCGCAACATGCCGCGGGTATCGTTGGTGTAGCTCTCCACCTTTTTTGACAGCGCCGACTTCATGTCGACCTGCATCAGGAAATGCACGCCACCGCGGAGATCCAGTCCCAGGTACATCGGCAGCGCGCCGATTGACGTCAACCACTGCGGGCTGCGCGATAGCAGGTTCAGCGCCACCACGTAGTCATCCCCCAGCGCAGCCTGCACGGCATCCTTGGCCTTCAGCTGGTCATCGGTGGTGGAAAGCCGCGCCTTGACGCTGGTGGCGTCGAGGGCAATACCTTCGGCAGCCAGTCCAGCCTTCTTGATGGCCTCTTCGACACGCGCCATCAGGGCGGCATCAACTTTCAGGTTGCTGCGCAGCGGCGACACCTGCACCGCGGGCACTTCACCGTAGAAATTGGGCAGGGTGTAGACCAACCCGGCCACCACGGCGACGACAATCAGGATGTACTTCCAGAGGGGGTAGCGATTCATTGGCGTAACCGTGAAGGGGTGAACAGGTCAAGGGAACACTTGAGGCGAAGCAGAAGGAGTGAAGGCGGTACCGCACTACGGGAGTGAAGAAATGGAGACAGCCCCTTCACTCTTTCACTCCTTCACTCCTTCACAACTTCACAACTTCACGAATTTATTGAATAGTCTTGATGGTGCCCTTGGGCAGCACGGTCTGGATCGCCGGTCGCTGCGCCTGGATTTCGACGCCGGCGGCAATAGCCACAGTAACGTACTGGTCATCAACCTTGGTAATGCGTCCGAGGATGCCGCCGGAGGTAATTACTTCATCCCCCTTTTGCAGGCTTTCGACCATGGTTTTGTGTTCTTTCGCGCGCTTCATCTGCGGCCGGATCATCAGGAAATACATCACCACAAACATCACGACGATGAGCAGTATGCTTTCGATGCCGCCGCCTGCCGGCGAGGCGGACGCTTGCGCCCATGCGGGACTGATTAACAAGATAAACCTCCGTTGCGTTGGAAGAGGGCCTGCCCGATTCCCGGATCAACCGGACCGGGCACGGACCGGGCGTACTCAAAGCGTTATATTTTAACATGATTCAGCAGTCATTTTGACCGCTCATTCGGGTCACTTCAGCAGCGAATTCAGTCAGCCGTCCGGCGGCTATCGCCGCCCGCAGCCCGCGCATCAACTCCTGGTAATAGTGCAGGTTGTGCAGCGTATTGAGTCGCGCACCGAGCATTTCGTTCACCCGCTGCAGGTGGTGCAGGTAGGCGCGGGTGAAATTGCGGCAGGTATGGCAGGCGCAATCCGCATCCAGCGGCGCCAGGTCGTCGCGGTACCGCGCATTGCGCAGCTTGATCACGCCGTGGCGGGTGTACAACCAGCCGTTGCGCGCGTTGCGGGTCGGCAACACGCAATCGAACATGTCCACCCCGGCACTGACCGCGGCAACAATGTCAGCCGGCGTGCCGACGCCCATCAGGTAACGCGGCCGGTCGGCCGGCATCATGGGTGTGATGTGGCGCAGCACGCGCAGCATGTCGGGCTTGGGTTCACCCACCGACAGGCCGCCAATGGCATAACCGTCGAAACCGATGTCGGTCAGCGCCGCCAGCGATTCGTCACGCAGATCCTCGAACATGCCGCCCTGCACGATGCCGAACAAGGCATTGGCATTGCCGGCATGCGCCTGTTTGCTGCGCGCTGCCCAGCGCATCGACAGTTGCATCGAATCACGCGCCTGCACATGCGTTGCCGGATGGGCCGTGCATTCGTCGAAGGCCATCACGATGTCGGAATTGAGCACGCGCTGGATGCGCATCGATTCTTCCGGCGTCAGGAAACAGGCGTCACCGTTGACCGGCGACTGGAATTTCACGCCCTCTTCGCTGATCTTGCGCATCTCGCCGAGGCTGAACACCTGAAAGCCGCCGGAGTCGGTAAGGATCGGCCCGTCCCAGCCCATGAAGCGATGCAGGCCGTCGTGCGCGCCGATGACTTCCAGTCCCGGCCGCAGCCAGAGGTGGAAGGTGTTGCCGAGCACGATCTGTGCGCCGAGCCCACGCAGTTCATCGGGCGCCATACCCTTGACTGCGCCATAGGTGCCCACCGGCATGAACACCGGCGTGTCGATAACGCCATGCGCGGTTTCCAGAACGCCCAAGCGCGCGGCGCCGTCGGTGGCAGTAATTTTGAATTGCATGGTTTCCAGAGATGAAATTCAGGGAGCGCGTTCAATCAGCATGGCGTCACCATAACTGAAAAAGCGGTAACGCTGCGCAATCGCATGTTGATAGGCGCGGCGGATATGATCAGTGCCGCCGAAGGCCGATACCAGCATCAGCAGTGTCGAACGCGACAGATGGAAATTGGTAATCAGCCGGTCGACGATGCGGAAGCGATAACCGGGCAGCACGAACAACGCGGTTTCGGCATGGCCCGCAACCGGATCCCCGTTAGCCGCCGCGGATTCCAGCGCGCGCAGGCTGGTGGTACCAACCGCAACCACCCGTCCGCCCGCAACGCGGGTTGCATGCAGGGCATCCACCGTCGCCTGCGGTAATTCGTACCATTCGCTGTGCATGCGGTGTTCGGCAAGATTCTGCACGCGCACCGGCTGGAAAGTGCCGGCACCGACATGCAGCGTCAGGTACGCCACGCCAACGCCGTGCGCGCGCAAGGCATCGAGCATCACCGCATCAAAATGCAAACCGGCGGTGGGTGCCGCCACGGCGCCGGGATTTTTTGCATAAACAGTCTGATAACGCGTTTCGTCTGCCGCGTCCGGCACGTGCGTGATGTACGGTGGCAAGGGCAAGGCACCGTGGCGTTCCAACAATGTCCAGACATCGGCATCGCCCTTGAAGCGCAGATGCCAGAGATCATCCTCGCGCCCAATGACTTCGGCGGCAACATCCTCACCAAGCAGCAGCGTGCTGCCCGGCTGCGGTGCTTTGCTGGCTCGCACCTGCGCCTGCACTTCATGCGCATTCAGCACACGCTCAATCAGCACTTCGATCTTCCCGCCAGAAGCCTTGCGTCCGGCCAGGCGCGCCTTGATCACCCGTGTGTCGTTGAGCACCAGCAGATCGCCCGGGTGCAGCAATTCAAGGATGTCGGGGAATTGCCGGTCGCGCAATTCACCGGTCACGCCGTCGAGATGCAGCAGCCGGCTCGCGCGGCGTGTGGCGGCAGGCGCCTGGGCAATCAGCTCCGCGGGCAGTTCGTAATCAAAGTCGTCCAGATGCATCGCACGGATTATAGGGCCAGTTAACCATCACTTCGTCAGCGCGGTTGCCGGGCTCAGGATGTTTAAGGGATAATCGCCGTCCCGTGCCGGGACTCGTTACAGCACCCCCTTGAGGGGTGTGGCGGAATAGGTCGTCGCATGGGACTTTCAGCATCGTGTTTCGAAGAAGTCCATCCAGCCGGGATGGCGGAATTGGTAGACGCACGGGACTCAAAATCCCGCGCTGGCAACAGCGTGCCGGTTCGATTCCGGCTCCCGGCACCAGACCCACATTTCAAGACATCCAATAACGTCCCATAAATTGCCTTTCCTCATAGGGGAAATTGCAAAATAGCGTTCAAAGCTGTTTGGGGGTATCTCGCAGTTTCCGGGGAAAATTGGGGGTATCATCGGGGGTATATTTGATACCCCCAGCCCGGAGATACCCCCATGCCTCTGACTGACACTGAAGTACGCAATGCGAAGCCCAAGAGCGCGCAATACAAACTCACCGATGCAGAGGGCATGTATCTACTGGTGAAGCCCAGCGGCGCGAAGTACTGGCGACTCAAATATCGGTATGGCGGCAAAGAAAAAGTGCTCGCATTGGGGGTTTATCCCGATGTGCGTTTACCTGATGCCCGCAAGCGACGCGCGGACGCGAAAGCCTCGCTGGCTGACAAACGCGATCCCGGTTTTGAGCGCAAATCTGAAAAACTGGTCGCAGCCTTTCGTGCTGGCAACACGTTTGAAGGCGTGGCCCGCGAATGGTGGGAAACCAAGCGCAACGGCTGGTCAGAGTCGCATACGCAAGCCACCCTGCACCGACTGGAAAAAGAGTTGTTTCCCGTGCTAAGCGGGCGACCCGTGGCTGAAATTGAGGCGGCGGAACTGCTGGGCGTGATCCGTGTCGTTGAAGCGCGCGGCGCGCTGGAACTGGCATCCAAAACCCTGATTGTAGCGGGCCAGGTCTTCCGCTACGCCATCGCCACCAGTAGGGCGAAGTCTGACCCTACCCGCGACCTACGGGGCGCTCTCAAGCGGCGTGAGGTACGCCATTACAACGCCCTCAAGGAATCGGATCTTCCTGAATTCCTGAAAAAGCTCGCTACATACGACGGCCACGACATGACCCGGCACGCGATCCGCCTGTTGATGCTCACCTTTGTACGCACCAACGAACTCCGCGCAGCCAAGTTGTTGACGCCGGCCTCGAATTGACCACCAGTGCCGGTTTCAAAGTGAACTGGCCCAACGTGCTGCCTTGCCAGGACTGGCGGCCTTCCGCGAACAGATATGCTGGTCAATTCAGGATCGGCGCATTGTGGGGAAAGTGATCAGTTTGAGGGCGGCGGCAACATTGCGCGGCACCCACTACCGAATCCCCTCTCCCCAAGCATAGAAACCGTTGGTAAGCAGTTTTTGCCGCAGTTCATCGTCCAGACGAACGCCATGCATGGCAGTCAACACTTCAAGTGCGCCATCGGGCAACAGCGCCTGCGCTTCTTCCCATGTTGCCGTCGCGCCCAAGAGCGCGCCAGCTTCGTCCCACACTTCATAGCCGAACTCTGCCGGTTCGATGTAAAAATTGGCAGGTTGAAACACCTCTATGCTTTCGCAATGTTTGCCGTACGGTCGCAGCAGTCGCAACGCCGCAGCGGGCAAGGTGTGGTCGTATAGTTCAAGCAAGCCGGCTATACCAAGCCCGCGATAGCGCGCAACCTGAACCTTGCCCTGCGTCCAGGCCAGTGCGGTCGCGCCGCGCTCCGCGGCATGCAGCAGCATCAGTTTTAGCGCGAGCGCAGGCCACTCTTGCAGCCAGGGCGGCCTGGGTATTGCGGCTGCGCCCGGTTCGTCGGACTTCAATGCCCGCCGTGCCTGCTGCGCCCAATCGCTTTGCACCTCGTGCAGCACCAATACCCGCTCGCCGTCTTCATCTTCGCGGATGTCACAGCGCACATGCAAAAGTACATTGCGGTGGGCAAAGTGGCTGGAGAAAAAGCACTGCTCATAATGCGGCAACGTCACCAGCCATTCACGGTATTGCTCGCCGCCGGTTAAACGAAGATGCGACCAGCGCCCCATTGCTGTCAGCTTGGGGAACACCATTTGAGCATGGGCGTTTGCCAGCGCCCAGGCAGCCTCGCGCGTAGCGCAAAGAGGCGAACGCTTGCCACGACAATTAATCGGCTGTCCGCGGTGTGTAAGCGCGATCCAGCCCCGCTTGTGGCCGAGCAAATCAGCCCACTCCACCACATCGACCCAATACCCCAGCACCGGATCGCGCCACTGTGGATGCGTGACTAAGCCGGCCTTGAGTTTGGGCTTGATTCGTTTGACCGCTACATTGGCGGGCACCTCGTTAAATCGAAGCTGATTACCCGCCGTGCGCACCATCGGCAAAATGCTCAGACGCAGGGTTTTGAAATTCAAGCACTGCAACAACGCATTGCCCGTCACGGATACGCGCGAGTTGTCCGATAACATTTCGTCCAAACCACTGAAATCGAACTCTTCGACGCGCAGCCCCTTATTCGCCAGATTGTTGATGCGCCCCAGCCATTGGGATGCGGATGCCTTGTCAGCGCCGCGGGCTTTGAGCCAGCCGGCCAGAGCGCCGTGCAGCCCTCGCACCCCAAACGAACTGGCGCTATCTACTGGCAAGAATGGATCGGGCTTATTGCGCTGAAAGCGTTGCACGCTGAACTGCTGTAGATGTACCGCCACACTGGCGAGCCAACTGCGCGCAGCCGCGCCCGCGACGTGCCCCAGCAATTGATCCGACATCTTCTTTTGCAAGCCCGCACACCGGCCCGCCAACAGGTCGGCCAAGGTCAACCCGGTCAGGGTTTGAACCGGCTCCGACACATCTACAATATCCACATAAGCCTGCGGCTGCATCACGCTGGCGGGCTTAATGGGCGCAAAGGGGTTGATCTGGCCTAGTTGGATGTGCTCCAGCGCACGGCGCGAGGAAATTCCCAGAGCGCATCCTTCAAAGCGCAAATCCCGTTGTTCGTCGAGTGATGCCATGCGAAGGTCTGCTCCCGATCCCCTTGTGCGCTGTGCCACGCCCGCAAGGTATGATAACCGCCACCCTTGCTTACGTTATGAAATACCCCAATCTCCCAGAACCCCAATGCTGGACAATTGGCCCAAACCCCGCACCTTATCGGGTATTTCGGTTAATCCGCTCAGCGAAGGACGCTCAACCCCCAGCGGTCGGTAACCCGCAAGCGAGCAAGCCTGCGTCTGGGCCTCCCGTGCAGCTTCGGCTGGTCAAGTAACGATTGGAGTACACCATGTCTGACAAGCGCGAAACCGCTGTAGGCAGCACTGATTTGATCGACGAAAGGATCCCCGCTTTCAGACGAAGAAAGGGCTTCTGGACTGGTATTCTCGTGCCGAGGCCGGAACGCTGATGCCGCCGATGACGCCAGAGGAAGCGGCAGAAATGACCGACTTCGCCCAGAAAACCGCGCCGAAGTAAGCGCCTTCCGCTCCACTAGTATTGAGGGTATCCGTTATGACTTCGCAACAAGGGAATTCGTTGACGCCGATGGAGCAACCGTCAGCCAAGAGTGGTTCGACAACTTGGCCAGAACTCTCGGGCCACGAACGGGAAGAGCGGGTCAGGCGACTATTCGCCGCGCGGCATTCCTCCAGTCCCTTGTACGCAGCGAGAGTAGCGAAAGACCCGGCATTTTGGGAGACGTACTCCGTCGGGGGGCCGTTTATGTTTCCGGAGGAATGGCTGCACATGGACCCGCAGGAAGTGCTCAGACTTCACCCGGTCTGAAAGGCGCATTCTCCCGCATCGAAGCCCCCGAAAGGGGGCTTTCTGATTCAGAGCAGGAAACCGTAGATCGCGTCCGTGGCTGGGTTGCGCCGGCACTGGCCAAACTCAAGAACATCCCCGCCGTAGAAGTCGTCTACGACCAGATGCAAATCCCGGACATTGCCCGGCGGATGCGGGCGCTGTCCGTCGCCTTTGCTGATGGCAACGCGCGGTCCGGTAAAGACCTGACCGGGTTTACAGACCGCCCCATTGAGGGTGCCTACATCGACGGCAAGATATGGCTGGTGGCCGGGTCACTGCAGACCAAAGCCCGGGCGAATGCGGTATTTGCCCACGAAGCCGTCGGACACCTGGCTGTCGAGTCCATGCTGGACGCCGCAGACCCGAAGCTGATGCCGCGCCTGGTCGTTTCCGGTGACGCTAAGCATGTATTTCATATCGCCCCTAGGTTACCTGTCATCGTTGAATTTATGCACCTTCTGCGTATTGCCCAGATCGGAGCACTCCCCTAAGATCGACAATCTGGCTTAAGTGTCAGCACTCATACAGCAAGTGGTGCGTTTGTCTGCTGTGCGTCGAGAAAGATTCTGGCCACCGAACAAAACGAATCCACGTTAAAAATAATGCTCAACCCCGAAGAACGCAAAAAACTGTCTGAGTTCGAGCGCCTGATGGTTGGCAGCTATTACCCTTGGCGGTCGAACTCAAGCCGGGACTTTGTGGTGGGAATTGATGCGCGGCCACTGGTTGCGTTGATCGATGCTGCGTTTTGTGGCGCCCGGGTCTATGAATTGATGTCGATTCGGCGACCTGGGGATTTACTGCATTACTGGTGGGTTTCCCTGTCGTTTTTGGATGATGAAGTTATCGAGCATGTCAGGGTACGGCGGAGGGTTAAACTGCGCGAGATTTTCGGTGCATCGGATTCGCCGGCCGGCATGCCATTCGTTGACTTTGACGATTGCTTTCAGCCAGATGTTGATGACAACCCTCCGCATGTTCAGGTTTGGCTGGAGCATCGCGTTCGAGCCTTTTGGCCTGAAAGGCTTGAGGAATTGCTGGCGTTGGTACTCAAGATGCAGAACAAGCTGCGGGAAACTTCGGACTTTCTGTTGCAGCACGAACTCAGTCTGATCGATGCACTCAAGCATCGGCTGGATTTTGTTGCCAATCCCAAGCGTGTCACGGATTTAGGAAACCCTGTTTCATTACAAACCAGCCTGCCCAATGATCTTTTCCAGGTGATCAGCGAGTTGGTGAAGCAGGATGATGTGCGGTCGGTATCGTGTGCGCTTGATGATTTTGCTGTGTGGCGTGTTCTTGTATCGGAGCAGGTAAGACGGTCCGTAACGTTCGGTGTTCCGCTCCAGGAAGCCTTTGGACTGAGTGGCCCAGATTCCGGGTTGAAGTATGTCACGGCCCAGGAGTGGGGCGGTGAGGTTCACATTCCGGTTGAGGGCGCATGCGAGGGCGATCTTTTTATCGCGCCAAAGTGGTTTCGATGTCGCCCAGAGGCCGCGATGGGCCCCGATGGCCGGCTTTCGAGGGTTACTTGGGGGAAAGGTGGCAGTTACCTTCTGGTGAATCAGGATTTGGGTGAGTTGGATTGTGCGACCCGCCAAGTTATCGGTGACTGGATTTTGTATCGGTCAAAGATTCCAGTCGATCCGCGCAATCCATTTACCCTGCACTCGACCGATCAGACATCATGACGAGTTTCCAAACAATATGGCGCTCACAAAAATCGTATCTGGTGGTCAGACCGGTGTAGACCGGGGCGCGCTGGATGCCGCGTTGGATGCCGGATTCCCATGCGGTGGGTGGTGCCCGGCTGGACGTAAGGCCGAAGACGGGCAGATAACCGACAGATACCCGGTGATCGAATTGCCAGGTGCAACCTACGATCAAAGGACGCGGCGCAATGTAATGGACTCTGATGGGACGTTAATTCTTTACTTTGAGCAAATCACTGGAGGGACGCTCAAGACACTACGGCTTTGCAACCATCTGCGTAAGCCGGCACAAACGCTCGATGCCGCTACGATGCGCCCAGATGAAGCCAGCGAGCAAGCCATGGGGTTCATACGGCTACATGGCCTTGAAACGCTCAACGTCGCGGGTCCACGGGCCAGTGGAGCGCCCGCCGCGCATGCCTTTGCCTATGAGACCGTCACCGGTATTCTGCGGCGATTAAGGGATCAGAAAATCGCCTAGCCAACCCATTTTGGGGGTATTTCAACTACCCTGTGGATTTAATATTAAATTAAATCAATTAGTTACATGATCAATGTGTTTCTGGCTCCCGCACCACCTTCAAAGTCCGCAGATTTCATCTGCGTGCTTATTTTCGTAACTCACAACGCGGGAGCCGGTACCCGGACACCCCTCGAGGGGGTGCTATGACGAGTCCCGGCACCACTCAAGACCGCAATGCAGGATCACTGCTGGCTTCACTCCGACGAATAAAGCAGCGTCTGGTGCCGCTTGACCATCACATCCTGCGGCTCGGCAGGCTCGGCCTGACCGGTCTGTTCGCGCAGCATTTCGTTCATCGTCGGCAGTACGCTGCGCTCGATCCGGGCAGCCTGCGACCACAGTCCTCCCCGCATCACCGCCTTGGCACAATGCAGATAGGCCTCCTTCACCGCCACATGGATCACCAGCTTCGGATAGCGGCCATTCACCTCGCACAGTGATGTGAACGTCTCGTCACTGCGCAGCCTCGCGGTGCCATTGACCCGCAGCGCCTCGTCCACTCCGGGCACCAGAAAAAAAGCGCCGATGCGCCCGGTGTCGAGAATGTTCGAGAACGTATCGAGCCGGTTGTTGCCGCTCCAGTCGGGTATGACCAGCGCATGTTCATCAACCACCTTCACGAATCCCGGCTCGCCGCCGCGCGGCGACGCATCCATGTTGCCTTGCGCGTCGCAGGTGGACAGCACGACAAAACGCGCCAGCCCGAGAAAACTGATGCAATGCCGGTCGAGATGCGCCAGCTGCTTTTTTACGGCGCGCTCCTTCGGCATGGCATAGAGCGACCGCAGATCCTGCGCATTGCTTATGTTCGACACGATGTTCCTCCTTCGGCGGGGCTCAGGAACAGAAAGGCGCGTTATCCGGCATCGCCAGTCGCGGCATTGACTTCGATATTGTCTATCAGGCGGGTCTTGCCCAGCCGGGCCGCAGCCAGCACCACCAGTTCCTTCTCGCCGTTGCGCGGCGGCTGCAAGTCTGTGCGGCGACGCACGGCAATATAGTCCGGCTTCCAGCCGTGGCGCGCGAGTTCCGCCATCGCTGCAAGCTCGATGCGCTGGTAGTCGCCCGCACCCATCGCAATTTCGCCACGGGCATTGCGCAGCACGCGATAGAGCCGCGGCGCTTCCTGGCGCTCGGCCGGGCTCAGATAGGCATTGCGCGAGGACAGCGCCAGGCCGTCTTCGGCGCGCACGGTTTCGGCGAGGATCAGTTCGATCGGCAGCGCAAACTGACGCACCAGATTGGACAGCACCAGACACTGCTGGTAATCCTTTTTGCCAAAAATCGCCGCGTGCGGCGACACCATGTTGAACAGCTTCATCACCACTGTCGCGACGCCGCGGAAGTGTCCGGGACGCGCGGCGCCGTCAAGGATGTGCTGCAGGTCCGAGGGCTCGATCACAAAAGTCTGCGGCTCTGGATAAATTTCCTTTTCATCCGGCACAAACACCACATCGACACCGGCATTGCGCAAGCGTTCGCAATCGGCCTCGAAAGTGCGCGGGTACCGGTCAAAATCCTCTCGCGGACCGAACTGCAGGCGGTTGACGAAAATGCTGACGACAGTGCATGCAGCGCGCGGCTTTGCGATGCGGATGAGCTGGATATGCCCGTCGTGCAGGTTGCCCATGGTCGGCACGAACACATTGTTGGGCTCGCGGCGCAGGCGTTCCCGCAGTTCTGAAACTGAATGTATGACGTCCATGGAAATCAGTGCGGAGCGATGAGTGATGAATGAAGAGCGAAAGACCCGCGATCATACCGGAGAAAGGTTTTTCCGCTCATCACTCCGCATTCCGAACTCGTCATTAAAAAGAGTGTTCCTTGCCGGGGAAACTGCCGGCCCGCACTTCCTTGACGTACAGCGCCACGGCATCCTGGATCGAGCCCGCAGCGGCCTTCATGAAATTCCTGACGAATTTTGCTTTTTTGCCGGGATAAATGTCGAGCATGTCGTGCAGCACCAGCACCTGTCCGTGGCAATCCGCACCGGCGCCGATGCCGATGGTTGGCACTTTCGCCGCCGCGGTAATCTGGCTGGCCAGTGCCGCGGGTATCGCCTCGAGCACGATCATGCCGGCGCCCGCCTGCTCAAGGATGCGCGCGTCATCGAGCATGCGCTGCGCATCGTCCTCGGCCTTGCCCTGCACGCGGTAACCGCCCAACTGGTGCACCGACTGCGGCGTCAATCCGAGGTGGCCGCAGACCGGGATGCCGCGTTCGGTCAGAAACGAAATCGTTTCCAGCATCGGTCGCCCGCCTTCGATTTTCACCATGTGCGCACCGGACGCCATGATTTCGGCGGCATTGCGAAAGGCATCCTGCGGGCTGACCTGAAAAGTGCCGAAGGGCATGTCGCCGATGATGAAAGCGCTTTTGGCGCCGCGCGCCACGCATTGCGTGTGGTAGACGATGTCGCGCAACGACACCGGCAGCGTCGACTCGTGCCCCTGCAGCACATTGCCCAGCGAATCGCCGATCAGCAGCGTATCGAGCCCGGCGCCGTCCAGCAGCGTCGCGAAACTCGCGTCGTAACAGGTCAGCATGGTGATCTTCTCGCCGTCCCGCATCATCTTGTGCAACGTACTCAGCGTGATACGCATGTGGCTTCCCCTCATTTTCCTGGATCAGTTACCCAGGCTGAAAAACTCGCGCGAACCGCGCATGGCGTAGACCCGCTGCAACAATAAATCAAAATCCGCAGCCGAATCAACGAAGTTCAGATTCTCCGAATTCACGATCAGCAGCGGCGCTGCGGTGTAATGATGGAAAAACCGCGCGTAGGCATCCGCCAGACGCACCAGATATTCGTCGGATATGGTTTTTTCATAAGCAGCGGCGCGCCGGCGCACCCGTTCCACCAGCGTTTCCGCGCCAGCCTGCAGATACACCACGAGGTCCGGCTGCGGCGCCTGCGGTTTGAGGTGGTCGTAAATCTGCCGGTACAAGGCGAGTTCGTCGTCGTTCAGCGTCAACTGCGCGAACAGCGGGTCTTTTTCCAGCATGAAATCGGCAACAGTGACGTTGCGAAAAAGATCCGACTGCACCAGATCCCGCACCTGGTTCAGGCGCTGGAACAAAAAGAACAGCTGCGCCGGCAGCGCATTGCGCGAAGCATCCTGATAGAAGCCGGGCAGGAAAGGATTGGCATCGGGGTCCTCAAACAAGGTCGCTGCGCCGAGATGCGTAGCCAGACGTCGCGCCAGCGTGGTTTTTCCTGAACCGATCGGACCCTCCACTACGATGTAGCGATATTTGGCATTGAGAGTCATGCTGACGTTCTATCAGCTACGGCGAGCCTCATGCCGCTCGTCCACATTTCTTTGCGGCGAGCCTCATGCCGCCCGTCCACATTTCTCTGCGGCGAGCCTCATGCCGCCCGTCCACATTTCTTTGCGGCGAGCCTCATGCCGCCCGTCCACATTTCTCTGCGGCGAGCTTGATGCCGCTCGTCCACATTTCTTTGCGGCGAGCCTCATGCCGCTCGTCCACATTTCTCTGCGGCGAGCCTCATGCCGCTCGTCCACATTTCTTTGCGGCGAGCCTCATGCCGCTCGTCCACATTTCTCTGCGGCGAGCTTGATGCCGCTCGTCCCCGTTATTCGCTGCAATTGCGCCACACTTGCTGCATCCACCAGCGCTGCGAGATCACACACCCGGCCCCGCCCCGGCACCATGACATCCTGCGCGATTTCCGCGAGCGGCACCATCACAAAAGCGCGCTCGAGCATGCGCGCATGAGGAATCGTCAACCCCGGCTCCCGTAAAACCACATCACCGTAGAGCACGATATCGAGGTCCAGTGTGCGCGGTGCATTGGGAAATTCGCGGACACGGCCGTTGACGCGCTCGATGGCCAGCAATGCGTCGAGCAGCGCATGCGGCGCCAGCGCCGTTTCGATCATCGCCACCGCGTTGATGAAATCCGGCTGGTCCGCGTAACCGACCGGCGCGCTGCGATACAGCGACGAACGCGCAACAAGTTTTGTGTCTGGCAATGCCGCCAGCGCGGCAAACCCGGCTTCGATCTGGCGCAGCGGTTCGCCGATGTTCGCGCCCAGCGCAACACAGGCGGTATGCGTTTGCGCCGCCACTTGCGTCAGTCCGCAGCCGGTTCTGACGGCGTGCCGGATTTGCGGCGGCGGCGCTTGCGGCGTTTTTTTGCCGGTCCGCCACTGTCCGCAACCAGCATCGCTGCACGGGTATCGGCATCAGCATCCTGGAATCGGGTCCACCACTCGCCGATGGCCATCTCCAGTTCACCGCTCTGACAACGCAACAGCAGGAAATCGTACGCGGCGCGGAAGCGCGGGTGCTCGAGCAGGCGGAACGGACGCTGGCCGGCGCGTTGCTCGAAACGCGGCTGCAGCGCCCACAAATCCTTCATGTCGGACGTAAAACGGCGCGGGATCGCCAGTTGCTCGGTCTGCGTGGTGATGATCTGGTCCATCGCCTCATACAGCGCCGGCACCGGCGGCACGCCGCGGGCTTCGATCTTCTTCCACGCTGCCAGCACTTCGTGCCAGGTCAGCGCGGCAAACAGAAACGCCGGCGATATCGGTTTGCCGGCGAGGACGCGCACGTCGGTGTTTTTCAGTGCCAGCATCACAAAGCGTTCGCCCAGCGGCTGTTCAAGAATGACGTCGAGCAGCGGCAGCATGCCGTGATGGAGCCCCTCCTTGCGCAGACGTTTCACGCACTCGGCGGCATGCCCTGACAGCAGCAGCTTGAGCATTTCGTCGAACAGTCGTGCCGCCGGCACGTTGCTCAGCAACTCAGCCTGCGCCTTGATCGGTTTACGCGTGGCAGCATCGATTTCGAGGCCGCAGGACGCGGCGAAACGCACCGCGCGCAGCATGCGCACCGGATCCTCGCGGTAGCGCTGCGCCGGTTCGCCGATCATGCGCAGGCGCTTGCGCTTGAGATCGGCAACACCACCGTGGTAATCCCAGACCTGCTCGCGCGCCGGATCGTAGAACAGCGCATTGATGGTGAAGTCGCGCCGCGTCGCATCCTGTGCCTGATCGCCCCAGACGTTGTCGCGCAGCAGCCGGCCATGTTCATCCTCGACCTGCGTGCCGGCGCCGGCATCGACAGCAGGGCCGCGGAAGGTCGACACCTCGACCATGTCGCGGCCGCAGAGCACGTGGACGATCTTGAAACGCCGGCCGATCACCCGCGAGCGGCGGAAAATGCCACGCACTTCCTCGGGCGTGGCATTGGTGGCCACATCGAAATCCTTGGGATCGCGGCCGAGGATCAGGTCGCGTACCGCGCCGCCGACGACAAACGCGGCATAACCCGCCTCCTGCAGCGCATCGCAGGTACGCAGCGCGCAACTGCCGATGCGGTCGCGGGTGATGCCGTGTTCGGACACCGCGATGATTCGCGGTTTGGCGGATTTGAACATGCGGCCCGAAAACACGCGGCCCAGCAGCTTGGTGATCATGCGAAAGTCATGCGGAAATATCGTTCAGCGCATTCAGGGAGGACCGGCAAAAACAACTGGCAATCCACGCGCTGCAGCAGAGGAAAACGGCGCGATTATACATGGCGGTCACCGCGGCACTGTCGAAGCCGCAGCGATCGCTCAAAGCAAACTGATCACTGGCCAGCCGTGCGCAGCGGCATGCGCACGCAATGCGGCATCGGGATCCACCGCCACCGGATGGCCAACCCGCTGCAGCAACGGCAGGTCATTAAGAGAATCACTGTAAAATGTTGATTTTAAAGCACTTTTTATGGTTTCCCCACGTTCGGCCAGCCACGCCTCCAAACGTTCGACTTTGCCTTCGCGGAAACACGGGGTGCCGCTGACGCCACCGGTAAATGCGCCATTACGCACCTCGGGGTCGGTGGCAATCAGGTGCTCGATACCGAAGGCGCGCGCAATCGGCGCGGTGACGAAACTGTTGGTGGCAGTGATGATGACCCGCACCTCGCTGCGGTGTTTATCGACCAGTGCCCGCGCCGAATCACGGATCATCGGCAGAATGCGTTCCTGCATGTATTGGGCATGCCAGGCATCGAGCACCGGACGCGGATAACGCGACAGCGGCTTCAACTGAAAATCGAGGAACTCGCGGATATCGAGCGTGCCCGCTTTGTACTGGTCGTAGAACAGCTGGTTGCGCGCTTCGTAGGTCGCGCGGTCGAGCACACCGCGGTCGATCAAAAACTGCGCCCATTCAAAATCACTGTCACCGGCGAGCAGCGTGTTGTCAAGGTCAAACAAAGCCAGGTTCATTCTTGTGTTCCGTTCAGGTCAGTCGTGATTTCAGTTTTTCGGCGGCATCGCCTGCAACAGTTCCCGCGCCAGCGGCACGGTGATCGCGCGTTTCTGTTCGAGAGACAACCGGTCGAGAATGTCGACCAGCGCACGCAGTGAACTGAGGTCGCGCGGCGCACGCACGAGCAGGTAATCGGTGACCTCTTCCGGCAGATCAAAACCGCGCGCAGCCGCGTAATCACGCAACGCGGCACGGCGATCGTTCTCGCTCAGCGCGCGCACTTCATACACCAGCCCCCAGGCCAGCCGCGTCAGCAGGTCCGGGCGCAACTGTAACCGCGCCGGCGGCACGTTTCCGGTCGCCACCAGCACGCCGGAGCCATCCTTCAATTCATTGTAACTATTGAATAATCCGATTTGCGCCGGGGCAGACAGACGCTGCACGTCGTCGACACCGACAACGTCGTCCGCGGTCGCCGCGCCCGGGCCGGCGGCTCCATCCTGCAGCCGCACCGTCCTGCCGGACGCAGCCAGCGCCTGCACCACCGCGCGCAGCAGATGCGTGCGGCCGCTGCCGCTGCCGCCCCACAGGTAAATGAAACGTTCGCGGCTGTCGCCGCGCGCCAGCGCGCGCAGCGCGGCCACGACTTCTGCATTTTCACCGACCACAAAATTGTCCAGTGTCGGCGCCGGCGGCGACGCCAGTTCGAGCGCGAGCTGCTTCATTCGCCGTATCTCATTCCCTGTATCTCATTCCCTGCATCTCATTCCCTGCATCTCATTCCCTGTATCTCATTCCCGATACATGCCGCTCGCGAGGTAATCACGGCGCAGGTAGCGCCCCCACACCAGCAGCGCGGCGCTGACCGGCAGCGCCAGCAACACGCCGAAGAAACCGAACACGGTGCCGAAGGCCAGCAGCGCAAAAATCACCGCCACCGGATGCAGGCCGATGCGGTCGCCAACCAGCCACGGCAACAGCAGGTAATCCTCCACCAGGTTGGCCACGATGAACACCCCCCAAACCCAGACCAGCTGCACCGGATCCTGGAACTGCAACAAACCGGTCAGCGTCGCCAGCACCAGGCCGATGATGACCCCCAAGTAAGGCACGAAAGTAAAGAGGCCGGCGATGATGCCCACCAACAGCGCGTAATCGAGGCCTGCAGCCCACAGGCCGACGGTGTAGAACAGGGCCATGCACAACATCACCAGCAACTGCCCGCGCAAAAACTGCCCGAGCACGTCGTCAATTTCGCGGGCGATCATGCTTGTCCGGTCATGCATGCGCCGCGGCACCATGCGGTCAATGCCGTCGATGATGGTGTTCCAATCGCGCATAAAATAAAACAGCACCAGCGGCAACAGCACAAGATTGACCAGGAAGCCGACGATGGCCAGCCCACCGGTCTTCAACGACGGCAGCAACTTCACCGCAAAATCGCGAATTTCCTCCATGTGCTCGGCGATCCAGTCGCGCACCATGGTGGTTTCGAGCTGCACACCGGTCATCTGCTCCAGCCGCGGCGCCACTGCGTTGCGCAACCAGTCGATGTGCGCCGGCACCTGTTCGGCAATCGCCCGGAATTGGCGGATCAGCAACGGCAGCAGCACCAGCAACAAGACAACGAACGCTGCTGTCAGCAACAACAGCACCAGCGCCACCGCCAGGGTGCGCGGCACCCGGCGGCGGGTCATGCGGCCGACCAGCGGATTGCAGATGTAGGCGAGGATCGCGGCCAGCAGGAACGGCGTCAGTATCGGGCTGAGCAGATACACGGCGGCGACAGCCAACGCCGCTACCGCCAGCCATTGCCAGAGGTGCCGCGGATTGCGTTCCGGAGTATCCATTTAAGATAAAATTCGCATCGGCTGGCTGAGCTTACTGGACAGTTGAGCTTACTGGACACTTACTGGACATATTGCACCGGGCCCACACACCGGGCCCGTGGCAGAGACCTTATTTTAGCAGGCCAACGCAGGCCAGCCCCCGAAAAACAGCTCAGATCGCAAGGACTCCCTTGAACCGCAAAATAACATCACGACCGACGAAAAAATCGCTGACCTATCGCGACGCCGGTGTTGACATCGATGCCGGCGATGCCCTCGTCGATCGTATCAAACCGCACGCAAAACGTACCTTGCGCCCGGGCGTGATGGCCGGCATCGGCGGCTTCGGCGCCTTGTTTGCCGTGCCGCGCGGTTACCGGGAACCGGTGCTGGTATCGGGCACCGACGGCGTCGGCACCAAACTCAAGCTGGCCTTCGAATGGCAGCGCCACGACACCATCGGCATCGACCTTGTCGCGATGAGCGTCAATGACATCCTGACGCTGGGCGCCGAGCCGCTGTTTTTCCTTGACTACTACGCCTGCGGCAAACTCGACGTCGACTCCGCCGCCGATGTGGTCAAAGGCATCGCCGCTGGCTGCGAGATGGCCGGCTGCGCGCTGATCGGCGGCGAAACCGCGGAAATGCCCGGCATGTACCCCCCGGGCGAATACGACCTCGCCGGTTTTGCCGTCGGCGTGGTCGAGAAAAAACGCATCATCAACGGCCACAGCATCCGCCCCGGCGACGTCATCCTCGGTCTCGGCAGCAACGGCGCGCATTCCAACGGTTATTCGCTGATCCGCAAAATCATCGCGCAGCGCGGCGTCAAACTGTCGGCAAAAGTCGGCGGTCGGGCGTTAAAGGATCTGATCCTGGCGCCAACGCGGATTTATGTGAAACCAATGCTGAAACTGATGAAACAATTGCCGGTCAAAGGATTGGCGCACATCACTGGCGGCGGGTTGCTGGACAACGTGCCGCGCGTGCTCGGCGACAAGCTGACTGCGGAAATTTACCGCGACGCGTGGCCCTTGCCGCCGCTGTTCCGCTGGTTGCAGCAGCAGGGCAATGTTGCCGATGACGAGATGCACCGCGTATTCAACTGCGGCATCGGCATGGTGGTGGTGGTCGCAGAAAAGGACGCCGCGCGGGCGCAGGCGCTGCTCAAACGCGCTGGCGAACGGGTCTGGCGCATCGGCTGCGTACGCCGGCGTCGCGGCAGTGAAGCACAAGCCGTAGTGGTCTGAAATCGTCTGAAAAACCGAAAGGACTGGCGCTGAAACGCATCGCAATACTGATTTCCGGACGCGGCAGCAACATGGAAGCCCTGCTCGCCGCAAAGCTGCCGGCGCAGATCTCTGCGGTCATCAGCAACGACCCGGCGGCGAAAGGCCTGGACACCGCGGCGCGCCACGGCGTGGCGACCACCGTGGTCAATCATCGCGAACATGCACAACGCGCGGATTTCGATGCCGCGCTGGCACTGGCCATCGAAGCTGCCAGGGCTGACCTCGTGGTGCTTGCAGGTTTCATGCGCGTGCTGACCGCGGACTTTGTCAATCGTTATCACGGCCGCATGATTAACATCCACCCTTCGCTGCTGCCGGCCTTCCCCGGACTGCACACCCATCGCCAGGCACTGGATGCTGGCGTACGCGTCCACGGCTGCACGGTGCATTTCGTCACGCCTCAGCTCGACCATGGCCCGATCATCATCCAGGCTGCTGTGCCGGTGTTGTCCGGCGACAACGAAGACGCCCTCGCCGCGCGGGTGCTCGCCGAAGAACACCGCATTTATCCGCAGGCGGTGCGCTGGTTATGCGAAAACCGTGTCACGTTGACCGCCGACGGCCGGGTCAACATCAGCGATGTACGCCCTGCTGCGCATGCACTGCTCTCCCCCGCACTTGATGTTTAATTCGATGCTTAAATTATTCATCACGGCGTTACTGATCACCGGCACATTGCTGCAACCGGCTTCCGCTGCGGTCACCGCACCGCAGGCAGTGCAGGCGCAATACGATTTGTCGATGAACGGCACCGCGATCGCGGTGATACAGGAAACCTTTGAAACCGGCAATGGTACCTATCAGGCCGCCAGCGAAACCCAGGCCATCGGCCTGTTCGCGCTGGTGCAGCGCCGGCCCGGACGCGTCACCAGCAGCGGCGAAGTCGGCAGCGACGGGCTGCGCCCGAAAACATTCGACGGCACCCGCGGCTCCGGTGATGCGCGGCGGGTGCACGCCGGGTTTGACTGGACCGCGGGCACGCTGACATTTACCCACGACGGCCGCAGCGAAACCGCGACGCTGCCGCCGGGCACCCAGGACCGGTTGTCGGTGATGTACCAGTTCCTGTTTCTGGATCCGGCAAAACTCAAAGGTCTGGCATTCGCGATGACCAACGGCCGCAAACTCGACCAGTACCGCTACGCGATCGGCCCCGACACGACCATCGACACGCCGCTCGGCCGTATGGCGGTGATTCATCTGGTCAAACAACATGCCGTGGGGGAAACCGCGACTGAAATCTGGCTGGCGCGCGAACATCGGCTGATGCCGGTCAAAATGCGCATCGTCGAAGACGACGGCAAGCGCTACGAGCAGATCATCTCCCGTCTGGAAATCCGGTGAAGCGCGGACCCGCGACGCGCTTGCTCGCCGCCGCGGCAGTGTCAGTTGCCGCGCATGCCGCATTGCTCGCCGGCTCCTGGCTGACGCTGCCGGAACCCGTGCCGGAACTGCCGCCGCTGAATGTGCAATTGCAAGCGCTGGCACCGCCAGCCGTGCCGCGCGCCAAAACCGAACCGCAGCGCAAGCCGCAAGCGCGACGTATCGCCACCGCAACACGCACGGCGCCGCAACCGGAAGCCATAACACCCGCTGCACCGGATCCGGGGCCTGTTGCAGAACCGGCGCCCCCCGCAGCGGAACCGGTGGTCGTCGCCAGCGCAGCACCTACAGTGTTTCAGCCCCCGGAAGTGCCCCCCCTGCCGAGTTTTCCGCGCAAGGGCCGCATTACTTATTCATTAACCATGGGCCCCGACCACACCACGGTCGGTCGCACGGTGCAGACCTGGGAATTCGACGGCGCGCAGTACACGCTGGGCAATCAGTCAGAAAGCACAGGATTGGTCGAAGTATTCCGGCCAACCCGCTACCTCTACGTAAGCAAAGGCACCGTATCCGACCAGGGATTGCGGCCAGATCGATTCGTATCCAGCGTCAAACGTGGAAGCCGCAGCGAGGAGTCCCTCGCGGTGTTCAACTGGGAGCAGGGCCAGGTGCGCCTGGGCCGCGTGCCGCAGCAGGACACCGTGGCCTTGCCTGCAGGCAGCCAGGACATTCTCAGTTTCATGTATCAACTGGCACTGATGCCACCGGCCCCCGGGCGCATCACGGTGCCGTTCACCCGCGGCCGGCAACTGGAGATCACCAGCTTCGACGTGTTGCCTGCGGAAACCATCGACACGCCGCTGGGCCGCCTGCGCGCGGTGCCGGTGATCCAGACCCGCGAAAGCGGGCGCGAAAGCCTGGCGGTCTGGCTGGCCACGGAATACCGCAACCTGCCGCTTCGCATCCGTTTTTTCAACCGCGACGGCGAGCTGTCTGGCGAACAGCTGGTCAATGCCATTCAAGTCAGCGAACAATGAGAACTGCAATTAAAAACCCTGCCATTCCCGAATCCGCCGCACGCGTGCCCAACATACTGCGTCTCGCTGACGCCACAACTGCGCTGTCGCGCGTGCTGACCTTCACCTATCCGGCCGATGCCGTGCTCGGCCGTTATTTCCGCGAACGCCATGTCCTCGGCCAGCACGACCGCGCCTTCGTCGCAGAGGCGGTGTTCGGTGTGTTGCGCCGGAAAATGCTGTTTGACCATGTCGCGCCCGAGGCCACACCGCGGCAGCTGGTGCTGCTGTGGCTGGCGCGCATCGCCGGCTTCAGCAGCCGCGAGCTGACACCGCTCTGCAAAACCGATGAAATCCAGTGGCTCAATGCAACACGTTCACAAGCGGGTGCCCTGCCGCTCAGCGCCGAAGCCGACCTGCCGCAATGGATCATCGACCGGCTGCTGCCGCAGCACGATGACGACTTCATCCGCAAGCTCGGCCGCGCGCTGCAGGATCCGGCGCCGCTCGATCTGCGGGTCAATACCATACGCAGCAACCATGATGCGGTACTCGCCGATCTCAACGCCAGCGGCATCGAAGCAACAGCAATGCCCTTTTCGCCAATCGGCATCCGCGTCAAGGGCAAACCGTCGATCAACCGCCACCCGTTGTTCACCAGTGGCGCCATTGAAGTGCAGGACGAGGGCAGCCAGCTGCTGGGCTACCTGCTGGCACCGCGGCGCACGGATCTGGTGGTTGATTTTTGCGCCGGCGCCGGCGGCAAGACGCTGATGCTGGGCGCGCTGATGCATTCGCAGGGCCGGATTTATGCATTCGACGTCTCGCAGAAACGGCTGGACAACCTGAAGCCGCGGCTGAAACGCTCCGGCCTCTCCAATCTGCACCCGCTGGTGATCGCGCACGAGAACGACACCAAGGTAAAACGTCTGGCCGGCAAAATCGACCGTGTGCTGGTCGATGCTCCGTGCAGCGGGCTCGGCACGCTGCGCCGCAACCCGGATCTGAAATTCCGCCAATCGCCGCAATCGGTCGCCGAACTGGTGGTCAAACAGGCCGCGATCCTCAACGCTGCAGCGCGCCTGGTCAAACCCGGCGGACGGCTGGTTTACGCGACCTGCAGCCTGCTCGCTGCGGAAAACCAGGACATCATCAGCGCCTTCCTGGATGTGCATCCGGAATTCAAGACGCTCGATTGCGGCGAACTGCTGCGGCGCCAGGACATCCAGCTCGAATGCAAGGAACAACTCCAGTTGTGGACCCACATCCACAACACCGACGGTTTTTTTGCCGCGGCGCTGGAACGCAGCGGCGCCTGATGGGCACGGTGCTAGAATTTCCCGGAATTTACCTGAACCCCCACCAGCACACTCATGTCCGCATCCGCTGAATTCCAAGGCCTGCTGCTCAATCTCTGGGGCGACCTGCAAAACGTAAAAATCCTCTGGCAGGTCGGCGTACTCGCGGCTTGCGCCCTCGTCGGCTGGTTATTGTCGCGACGTTATAACCTGCGGATACTCGGCCATGTGCCGGTAGACGCCACGCAGGCGCTGGGCATCGGCAGCATGCGGCGGTTGCTGTTCCCGGTGTCGACGCTGGTGCTGGTGCTGATCACCAAGTCCGTGCTGCACCACTGGCAAAGCACCCATCTGCTCAATATCGCCGCTGCGCTGCTGCTGGCGATGGCATTGATCCGCATCTCCATGTACATCATGCGCCACACCTTTGCCCCCAGCCCGTGGCTGCGTGCATCGGAACGCTGGATCAGCTGGCTGGCCTGGCTCGGCGTCGCCATTTACCTGACGGGACTGTGGCCCTTTGTCCGCGACGCCCTGCTGGATGTTGATTTCAGCGTCGGCAAACAGAAATTTTCGCTGCTGCTGTTGCTGCAGGGCACGTTTTCAATTATCGCCACGCTGCTGATCGCGCTGTGGCTCGGGCGCCTCGCTGAATCACGCCTGATGAACGCCAGCAGCCTGCAGATCAATCTGCGCGTGATGTTCTCCAAACTGGTACAGGTGTTGCTGCTGTTGGCGGCATTCCTGATCGCACTGCCGGCGGTGGGTATCGATCTCACGGTGCTTTCGGTGTTCGGCGGCATGCTCGGCGTCGGCATCGGTTTCGGCCTGCAGAAAATCGCCGCCAACTACATCAGCGGCTTCATCATCCTGATGGACCGCTCGGTCAGCCTCGGCGACGTGGTCACCATCGGCGAACATACCGGCACACTGACCCAGATGACGGCGCGTTATGTCGTGGTGCGCGGCCTTGGCGGACTGGAAGCACTGATCCCCAATGAAACCATCATCACCTCCACGGTAGTCAACCATTCGTTCAGCGACCGCAATATACGCGTTGCCCTGCCGATACAGGTCGCCTATGCAACAGATCTCGATACAGCGCGTGAAATCATTGCCAATGTCGCAAAAAACCATCCTCGGGTACTGAAGACTCCGGAACCAGGCGTGCTGATCACGGCCTTTGCCGACAGTGGCATCAATCTTGAATTGGGGGTCTGGATCAACGACCCTGATCAGGGCCTGGCCAGCCTGCGTTCGGACCTCTACGCGGAAATCTGGCGCGCCTTCCGGCAGCAGGGGATCGAAATCCCGTTTCCGCAGCGCGAAGTACGCGTCCTTGGTGAAATTAAAGCGCCGCCGGAAAAATAGAACTTTTTCAATAAAAACAATAACTTATGACATAGTTCCCGGTAAATCCGGTGAGGCAGGGTATCCCCGGCTATTGTTCTTCATTACACTCCCCCCGATATAGTCGTTATCACGGGTTATTACGATAAAAGCGAGACGCTGAATGTATACAGGGATTCTGGATTTACCGTGGTGGGGCTACGTGGTTTACACGCTGGTCGCCACCCATATCACGATTGCTGCTGTGACGATTTACCTGCATCGCCACTCGGCGCACCGTGCGCTCGACCTGCACCCGATCGTTGCGCATTTCTTCCGCTTCTGGTTGTGGCTGACCACCGGCATGTTGACCAAACACTGGACAGCCATCCACCGCAAACACCACGCCAAGTGCGAAACCGTCGACGATCCGCACAGCCCGCAGATTTTCGGCATCCGCAAGGTACTGCTGCAGGGTGCCGAGCTCTACCGCCAGGAAGGCCGCAACAAGGACACGCTGGAACGGTACGGCTACGGCACCCCCGATGACTGGCTGGAGCGCAAGGTGTACTGCCACGATCGTTACGGCATCGCCATCCTGCTGATCACCAACGTGATACTGCTCGGACCGATCGGCATCACCATTTTCGCGGTGCAGATGCTGTGGATCCCGTTCCTGGCTGCCGGCGTCATCAACGGCATTGGCCACTACTGGGGCTACCGCAACTTCCAGCCCGAGGACGCCAGCAGGAACATCATCCCCTGGGGCATCCTGGTCGGCGGCGAGGAACTGCACAACAACCATCACGCCTACGCAACCTCCGCCAAACTGTCGAACCGCTGGTATGAGTTCGATATCGGCTGGCTGTATATCCGCATCCTCGAGACCTTCGGACTGGCCCGCGTCAAAAAGATCGCGCCCAAGCTGATCCTCGACAGCTCCAAAACCAACTGCGACCTCGCCACACTGCAGGCGGTGGTGACCCATCGTTATGAAGTTGTGTCCAAATACGCCGCGTCGCTGCGCGCGACCTGTGCCCAGGAGCTGCAGTCACTCAAAGGCAAGGCCGCCGGCGTCGACACCGGCAAGCTGAAGCGCTGGCTGCACATCGACAAGACTGCGCTGCCTGCTGCGGAACTGGAACAGCGTGACGCGACCATCAAGCACAGCACCGTGCTGACGACCGTGTACACCATGCGGGATGACCTGGCGCAACTGTGGCAACGCTCCACGGCGTCCAAGGAGCAACTGGTAAAACAGCTCGAAGACTGGTGCCATCGCGCCGAGAGCAGCGGCATCGAAGCACTTGAACAATTCTCGCGCAGGCTGCGTTCTTACGCTTGATATAAAAGCTGCCAATAAAAAACCCGCCGATTGGCGGGTTTTTTATTTGGGTCGGGAGCGCTTACTTGATCTTGGCTTCCTTGTACGCCACATGTTTGCGCGCGACAGGATCAAACTTCTTGATCTCCATCTTTTCCGTCATCGTGCGCTTGTTTTTGGTGGTCGTGTAGAAGTGGCCGGTGCCGGCGGTGGATTCGAGCTTGATTTTCTCGCGCATGATGATTTGTCCTGTTCTTGGTGCTTAAATCTTGATGCTTAGATGTTCATGCCCTGCTCGCGCAGATCGGCGAGCACGACATCGATACCCTTGCGGTCGATGGTCCGCAGTCCGGAGGTCGACACACGCAGGTTAACCCAGCGATTTTCGCTTTCCACCCAGAACCGGCGCTTGTGCAGGTTGGGCAGGAAACGACGTTTTGTCTTGTTGTTGGCATGGGAAACATTGTTCCCGGTCATCGGTTTTTTGCCGGTGACGTCGCAGACCCGAGGCATGGCAGTGCTCCGCAAATTCAGAAAAGGCGCGATCATACACTGGAACCCCTGCCCGCCTCAACCTCTACCGGCATCCGGGATATGTCCCCGCAAAACAGTTATTTCAATAAAAACAATAACTTACAATAATCCACGCTCGGCAAAGGACAATGCCCCGTCGCCGGCAACGACAAAATGATCGAGTACGCGCACATCCACCATGGCCAGCGCCTGTTTCAGCGCCACGGTCAGCGCCTCGTCGGCACGGCTGGGCTCGGCGACGCCGGAGGGATGGTTATGCGCCAAAATCACTGCGGCCGCGTTGTAATGCAGCGCGCGTTTGACCACTTCGCGCGGATACACGCTGGTCTGGGTCAGCGTGCCGCGGAACAGTTCTTCACAGGCCGTCACCCGGTGCTGGGCATCGAGAAACACCACCACAAACACTTCATGCGGCCGGCCGTGCAGCACCAGCCGCAGGTAGTCGCGCACCGCCCCGGGCGTGGACAAGGCAGCGCCGGCATCGAGCTTTTCGCGTAGCGTGCGCCGCGCGATCTCCAGCGCCGCCTGCAGTTGCGCGTATTTGGCAGGGCCGAGGCCCGGTTCGGCACAAAAGGATTCGTTGGCGGCCCCTGCCAGCGCCGACAACGAGCCGAAACGCACCAGCTGGTCGCGCGCCAGTTCCACTGCGCTTTTGCCCTTGATGCCGGTGCGCAGAAAAATCGCCACCAGTTCGGCGTCGGACAGGCTCTGCGGCCCCTTGGCCAGCAACTTCTCACGCGGGCGTTCATCGAGCGGCCAGTCGGTAATTGCCATATCGGGTTGCTCCGGGTGGGTCATTGTCGATATTTTCCAAAAACATGACAGCTTGGGCCGGCATGGGCATGTTTTTGTCATTGTTTACGGAACTTTCAATAATATGAACGCGCCGCCCTGCCCTTGGTTTACCCGCCCCTGAATTTACAGTTACACTGGCCATCCCCTGCAGCGGGAAGCGCCAGGTACCTGATATGCAAAGTAAAATTGAACAAAAAAACGAACGTAAAAAGGTCCTGCTCGGCCTGACCGGCGGTGTCGCCGCGTACAAGGCTGCCGAACTGGTGCGCCGGCTGGGCGACCATGGCATCGAGGTGCATGTGGTGATGACCCAGGCCGCCTGCGGTTTCATCACGCCAGCGACAATGCAGGCGCTGTCCGGTCATCCGGTTTACACCGACATGTGGGACGGACGCGTCGCCAACGGCATGCCGCATATCGAACTGTCGCGCGACAAACACGCCATCGTCGTCGCGCCGGCCACGGCAGATTTCCTCGCCAAGGCCGCGCTGGGCCTCGCCGATGACCTGCTGTCGACGCTGTGTCTCGCCCGTGACTGCTCACTGATCGTCGCGCCGGCGATGAACCGCCAGATGTGGGAACATCCGGCGACGCAACGCAATATTGCGCAACTCAAACGCGACGGCGTGATCGTGCTCGGCCCCGACAGCGGTGACCAGGCCTGTGGCGAAACCGGCATGGGCCGCATGCTCGAAGCCGATGATCTCGCCGAAACGATCAGCGCTTTGCTCGAACCGAAAACACTGTCCGGCAAACACGTGCTGATGACCGCGGGCCCGACCTTTGAACCGATCGACGCGGTGCGCGGTATCACCAACCGCAGCTCCGGAAAAATGGGTTACGCGCTGGCGCGCGCGGCGATCGCCGCCGGCGCCGAAGTGACGCTGGTGTCAGGACCGGTCAGCCTGACGCCGCCGGCAGGGGCACGCGTCGAACACGTGCAGACCGCCGCCGAAATGTTCGATGCGGTCAAAAAACATGCGGCCAGGGCCGACATTTTCATCGGCGTCGCCGCTGTTGCCGATTACCGCATCAGCGCACCGCGCAAACACAAAATCAAGAAAAACGGCGACAAAGGACTGACGCTGGATTTTGTGCCTAATCCCGACATCCTCGCCTGGGTTGCATCGCGGCCCAAGCCACCGTTCTGTGTCGGCTTCGCCGCGGAGAGCCGCAACCTCGATGCCTATGCCGATAAAAAACGCCGCCGCAAAAAAGTGAAACTGATGATCGCCAACCTCGCGCAGACTGCGATCGGCGCAGACGACAACGAAGTCTCGCTGCTCGACGATGGCGGCACCCGCCGCCTGCCGCGTGCGCCGAAAACTGTGGTCGCGCGGCAGATCATTGAACATATTGCCGCGCTCTACAGCGCCACGCGCCGCAAAGCGCGGTGAGAGGGTGAATGGGTGAAGCCGTGAATGCGGTACCCCATTACGCGTCACGCCCATACTCCTTCACCCCTCCACCCCTTCACATGTTCACTCCTTCACGTGTTCACGCCTTAATGAAACAAATAGACGTCAAAATCCTCGACGCGCGGCTGCGCGAGCAGTTGCCACAGTACGCCACCCCCGGCTCCGCCGGCCTCGACCTGCGCGCCTGCCTCGATGCCCCGCTGACGCTGCAACCGGGACAGACCGAGTTGATCCCCGCCGGCATGGCGATACACATCGCCGACCCCGGGCTCGCCGCGATCATCCTGCCGCGCTCGGGCCTCGGCCACAAACACGGCATCGTGCTCGGCAACCTGATCGGGCTGATCGACTCCGATTACCAGGGCCAGCTGTTTGTCTCGACCTGGAATCGCGGCAACACCGCGTTCACCATCAATCCGCTGGAACGCCTGGCGCAACTGGTGGTCGTACCCGTCGTGCAAGTTGAATTCAACATCGTTGATGATTTCACCGCCTCCGACCGCGGCGCCGGCGGTTTTGGCAGCAGCGGAACAAGCTAGCGATAAATGCGGAGTAATGAGTGATTAGCGAAAACCCTGAAACAAGCCGCGGAGAAGATTTGCGCTCATCACTCATCCCTCATCACTGCGCACTGGTTCTTTTCGCCCACGGCGCGCGCGATCCGGAATGGGCAGAACCCTTCCGCGCCATCGCTGCCCGGGTTGCTGAAAACCGCAAAGACCTGACGGTGAAACTCGCGTTCCTCGAAATGCAGACCCCGTCGCTGGCCGATGTCATCACCGAGCTGGCGGCCGCCGGCCACAGCACCATCCACATCGCACCGCTGTTCATGGCGCAGGGCGGCCACCTGAAAAAAGACCTGCCGATACTGCTCGATGAGATTCGTGGCCGTCAGCCCGCATTGACCATCACATTGCTGCCGGCCATCGGTGACGTGCCCGGCCTGCGCGATGCCATTGCCGGCTGGCTGGCCGGCGCCGTTCCCGAAGCACCCGCATGAAACGCCTGCTGCCGCTGATCTTCGCACTGTACTTCGCACCGGTACCGGCGCAGGCCGCAATGCCGCAGGTCGAACTGACCATCCATAAGCATGCGCTGAGCGCCGAGGTGGCCAGCAATGACGCCGACCGCATGCAGGGCCTGATGCACCGGCGCATGCTGCCGGAAAACCGCGGCATGCTGTTCGTGTTCCAGAACCTTGCCTACCACGGCATGTGGATGATGAACACCTACGTCCCGCTGTCGGTCGCCTTCATCGACGACGCCGGCATCATCATCAACATTGAGGACATGCAGCCGCATACCCGAGACTCGCACAGTGCCAAAAAACCGGCTCGTTACGCACTGGAAATGAATCTCGGCTGGTTCCACAAACGCGGCATCAAGCCGGGCATGAAAATCGAAGGTCTGGAAAAAGCGCCGGCGCCGCGCTGAACGCCGTCCACCAAAAAAAACCCGGAATCTCCGGGCTTTTTGTTTTGCAACAACAAGCAACTCAGTTCAGCCAACGCATTTCAGCCAACTCATTTAGCTAAAATTCTTTGCTGCGAAATCCCAGTTGGCAAGGCTGCCGAGGAAAGTTTCCACGAATTTCGGCCGCGCATTGCGGTAATCGATGTAATAAGCATGCTCCCAGACGTCGATGGTCAGCAACGCCTTGTCGCCGGTGGTCAGCACCGTGGCGGCATTGGAGGTGTTGACGAGATCCACGCTGCCATCGGCCTTTTTCACCAGCCAGGTCCAGCCGGAACCGAAATTGCCAACTGCACTTTTGGTGAAGGCTTCCTTGAAGGCATCAAAACTGCCCCACTTTTTGTCAATGGCCGCTGCCAGCGCGCCCGCCGCTTTGCCACCGCCGGCTGGTTTCATGCTGTGCCAGAAAAAGGTGTGGTTCCACACCTGGGCTGCGTTATTGAACACGCCGCCGGAGGATTTTTTGATGATGTCTTCGAGCGACGAGTTCTCGAACTCGCTACCCTTGATCAGGCCGTTGAGGTTGGTGACATAAGCCTGATGGTGCTTGCCGTAATGGAATTCGAAGGTTTCCTTCGAGATATGCGGCGCCAGCGCGTCCATGGCGTACGGGAGTTTCGGCAGTTCGTGTTGCATGCGTTTTCCTTTACTTGTGGCGAAAAAAATGGCGATAAGAATCAGTAATGATACGGGACGACGTTGTTCAGGCCAACCCGTACCGGCAATAAACACCGGGAAGCAGTTAAAAACGTCCAACAAAAACGCCCGGGGAGTCCCCGGGCGCTTTGACAACACAAGGCGGTGAAAGTTACAGCCCGCCGTTTTGCTGTGCCACCATGCAGAACAGCATCGGAATTGAAAGCATGGTATTGGCCCGCGAGGTCAGCATGGCCAGGCGCGCGGCTTTGGCCTTGGCATCGGCGTCCACCTGCACGATGCCCAGCGCCTTTTTCTGATTGGGCCAGATGATGAACCACACGTTGAAGGCCATGATCAGCCCCAACCACATGCCGATGCCGATTGCGACATACCCCTGGCCGAACATCAGCGCCGATCCCAGATATTTGTTCATGCTGGCGACGATCAGGCCGGTGACCATGGTGGCGATTGCTGCCCAGCGGAACCAGAACAGCGCCGTCGGCGCAATCACCTTGCCGATGGCGGGCTTCTGTTCGTCGGGGATTTTCGGCATCGACGGGATCTGCACAAAGTTGAAATACCACAGCAGGCCGATCCACATCACGCCGGACATCACGTGCAGCCAGCGGAAGACGAAAGCCCACCAGGCGTGGTCACCGGCGCGTGCGCCTTCACCGCCGGTGGCAATGATGATCAGGACAAGAATGACAAAGCCGGCAAGAACGGTGCGGCCCAGAGACTGGAATATGAATCCCATGCGTGAACTCCTTTCGTTCTGAATTGTTTTATCGAACGGACCAAACGCTCAAGCTGCGCGAAGTTTAGCACAGCGCTCCTGACGGGCCGCCGGCAAAGGCCACGATGCAGACCGGGAGAAAATGCGTAAAAAGGGAGGATACAGAGGACGAAAACGCCGCGTAGCCGCGCAGCAGCGGCAGCACGATGGCGGCCGCGATATGAAATCGTCAGGCGGCGGCGAGACTGCCGGTTTCGACCGCGGCAATCGCCTTGGCCTGGTTCAGATCCTGAGCATATCCGGTGCCATAAAGACAGCACGCAAACTGGTTGGCAATCGGCACCGGCATCGGGATGCGGCCTTCAAGCACGCCGCTGATCCAGCGCGCAGTACCCTGCAGGTCATGTGCTGCGGGCAGCGGATGCGCGCAGCGCGGCGTCACTTCGGCGTCGAACAACAAACGCACCGTGCCGTCGCGCACCAGCTCGATGCCCGGCCGGCACTGCGCGTCAACGACCGGATCGCCGTCGCGGGTTTCGAACAGCAGCGCGCTTTTCTCCACGTCGCACAACAGCGATTGCAGCACCGCGCGTTCATGTCCGTGTTCCACCGGGATCAACTGCAGCGCGCCGCCGCCGAACGGGTCTGCAAACCGCGCCAGCACACGCGCCAGTGCCCCGCCACCAATGCGCACGCGCAGCGCCAGAAGATCGGCCAGCGCCGGAGCCAGTGCGCCGGTCGGCACAAAAGCAAGATGCCCGGCCTGCAGCTCCTGCTGCGCCTGGGCGAGGCTCGCGCAGGGCATGATGCCCAGTTCGCGGAAAATATAAGCCGAGGCAACACCTTGTTCTCCGCTCAGCATGCCGTGCGCGAGCACCGGGATGCCGAGGCGCTGCAGGCTGATCGCCAGCAGCGGCAGCAGATTCGGCTGTTCGCGCAACGCGCCGTAACTCGGCATCAGCACCGGCCGCCATTGCGTGTCCGGCGCCGCCATCTGGAACACCCGGGTCGACAGTGCCGCCAGCACGCCGACCAGTTCCTGCTGCGACATCTGGCGCTGCTCAAGCAGTGCCAGCAATCCGCCGAGTTCCAGATCGGGAACACCGCGGTCAAACACTGCGGCAAACAAGGTTTCGGCCCCGCTTTCAGACAGCGGCTGGCCTGCGGCCAGTTCATCAATCATGCGTGCCCACGTCATCGCGTTTCTCCTCCGGCTCTGCTGACAACTCTGTGCTACCGATGGCTTACGCCGATTTACATGAGCAACCCCCGTGCCATGTGCGCACAGGGGCTAGAAGCTGCAAAACCAGGGATAAAACCGCATTCGCACGCCATCTATCGGTGCGGCGGGAAGCAAGTCGCTTTATTTTGGTGCCAGGCCTCCTGCTATGTTGCACTGCAAAATTCAACGCGCAAAAAGCTCACATCCTGCAACCTCGGGGCTGCCACCCTTCACGGTTTGCCGCGCACAGCATCCCCGGTAAATGGCACAAACCGCACATCAACCACTCTGCGTTGTGTCACGCCACCACGCGCGCCTTTCTTGATCACATACAAGGCCTGCACGCCGCGTTCGCCCAACGGAATCACCAGCCGCCCGCCCGCCTTCAACTGATCCAGCAGCGGCTGCGGCACCCGCGGTGCTGCGGCGGTGACCATGATGGCGTCGAACGGTGCTTCCTCCGGCCAACCCCGGTAGCCGTCACCGATACGCGGCTGCACGTTCCAGTAACCCGCAGCGGCCAGCGCACCTGCCGCGGCACGGCCCAGTGGCTCGACAATTTCAATGGTGTACACGGCCCGCGCCAACTCGGCGAGCACCGCCGCCTGATAACCCAGGCCGGTGCCGATCTCCAGCACTTTGTCGCCGGGTTTGATATTCAGCAGATCCGTCATCAAGGCCACAACATAGGGCTGCGAAATGGTCTGGTCATGGCCGATGGGCAATGGCCGGTTTTCGTAGGCATGGGCAAACTGCGCCGGCGGCATGAACCGATGCCGCTCCACCTTGCCCAACGCCGCCATCACCCGCGCATCGAATATCCCGCGCCCGGTCTCGCGCGCCGAGTCGCGCGCCATCTGCGCGATGTCTTCGATCATTCGCGCACGACGCGCGTCAACACTGTCGGCGGCGACCGCATTCATACCCGCTCCCGGACCGGCGCAAACCATGCAGACCACACCGGTGCGCAATACGGCAACGGCATGGCGATGCAAAGCTGCGGCAGAAAAGAAAAAGGACATACCGTTTCCAGTATGCCCTTTTTGCCTGCAGAAAAACCGCCGCAATGCGATCGCTGTTATGCAGCGATAGCCGCCCTGAAAAATCAGCCTTTCAGGCAGGTGCTCATGAATTTCTTGCGGTCATCGCCCGACTTGCCTTCAGCCTTGACGCTGCAGTCCTTCATGCGCTCCTGCTGCTTTTTCTGCGCAGCACTCGGTTCCTTCTTGCCGGAGTCCTCGCCTTTCAGGCACGAACTCATGAATTTCTTGCGGTCATCGCTGGCCTTGCCCTCAGCCTTGGCGTTGCAATCCTTCATGCGCTCCTGCTGTTTTTTCTGTGCTTCGGTCGGTTCTTTTTTCGGCTTCTCGGCTTTTTTCTCGGCTTTCATGTCAGCCTTTTTCTCAGCCTTCATATCGGCCTTCATTTCCGCTTTTTTCTCGACAGCAGGCGCGGCCTTTTTGGTTTCAGCCTTGTCCTGGGCTTGGGCCGACGACAGCGCAAACAGCGCGCAAATTGCAGCAGCGATCAGTTGTTTCATTTTTCTCTCCTGAAATTATTCAATAAAAACAATATGTTATACAAGCTCGCCGAGGATGACTACGCCCTGGCTGCCTGATGTCATCATTAACGTCCGCCTGCGCACTCCGGATGACAGGGACTACACCCGGTGGCGACCGGTGATGACACGGGCAAGCGCGTGCCATCATCACCTCATCACTTCATCCGTGCGACGGCTTCAGCGCGAGGCGCTGCAACGCGTCGCGGAGTTCCTCCACCACTTGCGTTTTGGCGATCAGTTCGCGCACCCCGGCGGCGGCGGCCTGTGTGCGCAATGCGTCGGTGATGTAGCCCGAGACCACGATCACCGGCAAATCCGGTTGCGCATCACGAATCGCCCGCGCGACTTCCACTCCGGACATGCCGGGCATGTGGAAATCGGTCACCACCAGGTCGAATTGAATATTGCCGGCGCGCAGCGCGACCAGCGCTTCGCGTTGCTCGATGTAGGTGCTGACGCGGTAGCCCCAGCGCTCGAGCATGCGCTTGATCATATATACCTGCGCTTCGTCATCGTCGATGTAGAGAATGTGCCGGCCGCGACCCTCGCCGGCTGCAGCCGCGTCCGTGACCGCGTGCCCTGTGACCGGAGCTTCGTCCGCACGCGGAAAATACAGCTCGAACCGGCTGCCTGTGCCCGGTTCGCTATGCGCGATGATCGCGCCGTCATGCGCCTGCATGATGCCATGCGCTACCGACAGGCCCAGCCCGGTACCTTCGCCCACCGGCTTGGTGGTAAAGAACGGTTCGAATATCCGCCGTAGGGTTGCGCTGTCCATGCCGTGTCCCGCATCTCTGACCACAATGCGCGCATAGCGGCCCGGCCGCAGGTTGAGATCGTGTTGCGCAGCAATCTCGTCGAGCGCAATACATTCCACCTGAATATCAATGCTCCCGGGCCGGCCTTGCATCGCATGCGCGGCGTTGGTCCCGAGGTTCAGCAGCACCTGCTGCACCTGCGTCGGATCGGCGACAACCGCCGGCGTGTCGGCGGCGTAGCGGCAATCGATCTGCATGCCGCCATACAAGGTCGCGCGCAGCAGTCGCACGGATTCCTCCACCACCGGCGCCAGTGCCATCACCCGGCGCGCAGTGGTCTGGCGCCGGCTGAAAGAGAGGATTTGCTGCACCAGATCCCTGGCGCGATATCCGGCCTTCTGGATTTCATCCAGACTCACCAATGCCTGCCAGTTCGCAGCGGCATCCTGGCGCGCCAGCTCAACATTGCCAAGGATGGCGCCGAGGATATTGTTGAAGTCATGGGCGATGCCTCCCGCCAGCGTGCCGATCGCCTCCATTTTCTGCGATTCGCGCAACTGTGCCTCCAGCGACGCGTGCGTGTGCTCGGCTTTTTTGCGTTCTGTGATCTCCTCGATGATGCCGCCGAAACCCACGACCTCACCCGCGCCGTCGCGCACCGGATACCAGCTTTCATTCCAGAAGCGCGTCACGCCGGGCGCGGCAGACGTTTCACCGGAGAACTCGTGATTCAACTCGGCTTCGCCCGTCTTCAGGATGCGGCCCGTCACGTCGCGGAGAGTGTCGACGAGTGTGGGCAAGATCTCGGATACTTGCCGGCCCAGGTGCGCCTCGACGGAGATGCCGTTCATCTCCGCGAGACGTTCATTGATGCGCACGAAGCGCAGATCCCGATCGAGGAAGCAAAAGCCAATGGGCGCTGTGCGCAGAAGGGTGTCGAGCAACTCGCTGACACGCTGCAATTCCGCCGCACTGCGCTTGCGCTCGGTGATGTCGCGAATGGCGGTAACCATCCCGGCGTCGGCGCCGTCGGCGTCCCGAAGCCGGGTCAGCCACGCCTCGACCTGCAACTCACGACCATCGTACGTGCGATGGATAAGCTCGCCGCGCCATTCGCCGTACTCGCGGAGGGCGGCCCACATCGCGGTTTCCGCTTCCGCGCACGGCCAGCGCCGGGTGAAAATCTCGCTGAGCTGGCGCCCGAGCGCGTCGCTGGCGGGTATGCGGTATTGCCGCTCGGCGGCGACGTTCAGGTAAGTCACGCGCTGGTCGGCATCCACGGCGATGACGAAGTCGCTGACCTGCGCGAGGATCTCGCCGCGGAAGCGGTTCGATTCGGCGTCGAGGCCTTGCAGCGTGAAGATCTGCGGGCCGTCCGCAGTCTCGA